>ENA-OFDP01000013-OFDP01000013.1-metagenomes-genome-assembly--contig:-NODE-13-length-148820-cov-9.875757_pt1 | contig 148820 bp, 120 predicted proteins | sample MGYA00153389_OFDP01 | MGnify analysis MGYA00153389
ATGAGCTTTTGTCTTGTCAATCTTTAAATATTACCTAGATGCAACAGCAGTAGGTTAAACCGTGCCTTTTTATTATTTATTGTGGTACAAATGTTGCGCAGTCTGTTTCTTGACTTCCTCTAGCATTTCTTGGTTGAACTTCAATCTTTTCAGCATTGCAATAGTCGCCCTCTGCATGATAGTGGCAAGTATTAACGATACATTTAACTCCAGATAGATGATGGTTTGTTTTTTCTACTTTACCTTGCATTAAAATACCTCCTAGAAACATTGTAAAATAATTACCCTGCTTTATTATAATTTCATACTTTGTTAGTTTTCTAAATTATTATAAGTTTTATTCTTGTTAATTTTTCTATTCTAATTCATAAGCATCTACTACCTTAGCCACATAGTGATCCAAGCCTTCTTGTACGACTATAGAAATAGATGGCGCCGTTCCATCCTCTGAGAAAGCACTATATACCCTTATATTATCATGTATAAAATCATCATCTTCCTCAGTGACAATTTGGTATTCACCATTTGGACTATATCGCTCCAGCACGTCGGTCACTCTCTCAAGTATATCATCTGAAGCGCATTCAATACTTTTGAGTTCTTCTAAGATTTCATTGTTCTCAGTCATGTAAAAACCTCCTTTTTGACTATTTTGCCAAAATGGAGGTTTTTTATGTTTTACTTTGAAAAGTTTTGAAGTTTTTAAAATGTAACTTAGCTCTCGGTGCGGCATGGAGCATCATTTCTTGATGAATCAAGAGGATGCCTAAACCACCCCCTAGGTTGCTTGATACTATTGCTGTGGAAGTCTTACTACAAACTCCGTACCTTCATCTATCTTGCTCTGAACCTCAATTGTTCCCCCATGAGCTTCTACGATTACCTTTGTAATAGTCAAGCCTATACCAGAGCCCCCTGTCATTCTGCTTCTAGAGGAATCTACCCTATAAAACCGCTCAAATATATTCTTTAGATGCTCTTTTTCTATTCCTATACCCGTGTCCCTTATCTTAATTACAGTTTCTCCTGCTTTAGTTTCTACAATAATTTCTACACTGCTATTTTCTTTGGAATACTTAACAGCATTGGACAATAGATTTACAATTACTTGGCTGATTTTATCCTTATCCGCAAATATATTGACGGGATCTTTGCTTACCGAAATACTTATATTCTTATCTAACATTTCTTTTTCAAAATTCATGGCTATACTGTTTATTAGTTGGACTACGTCAAATTCTGTTTTGCTTAGAATGATATTCTGTCCTTCAACTCGTGCCAATCTTTCTAAATCACCAACCAACCTGCTAATTCTTATTATTTCATCATGACAGCTCTTTAGCCTTGCAGAATCAGCTTCCCATATGCCATCAATCATTGCTTCTAAATGGCTTTGAAGTGTAGTCAATGGCGTACGCAGCTCATGAGCTACGTCAGCAGTTAGTCTCTTGCGCAGCTGCTCCTGAAGCTTCAAAATATCTGCCATGTTGTTTATTGTTCCTGTTAAGCTATCTATTTCGCTGATTGTAGAACTCGACCTAATCTTATTATCAAAGTTTCCTTTAGATATAGCCTTGGCGGTATTTATAACATTTTTTATAGGTTTGCTTATTCCCCGGGCAATCAGAGTCCCAAGCACTATAGCCAATACTAAAGCTAGCACCCCAACACCTATAAATACAACATTAAGACTATTTATAAAATCTAAATCGCTTTCTGTAAAATAAAAGGGTCCGTAATAACCAATATGAACCTTCCCTACACTCTCAAAATCAATCATAATTGGATATTCTTGAGTAATATATTCACCTTTCCAATTAGGATAACGACTCATCATGTTATTATGAATACTCTCCAGCATACCTTGGCACATACTATGGTTCGATTGTAAGGCATCCCATACCAGATTGCCATTTTTATCTTCTATCTTTATAATCAAGCCATTATCCAATGCACTGCCGCCTATGTTTTGAAGAGCTCCAACATCGAAGGTCTGCTGCATTTCATATTGATGTGTTATCAGGGCAACTATTTCTAGATTCTTTCTTTCTTGATTGCCTTTTACATAGCTTCGAAATTGTTTTTCTAAATACAGATTAGAGAAAATACTAATCAGCACAACACAGAGCACAGCAACTGCCAAATATGAAATTGTAAGCTTTGTACGTAAACTTTGCTTCAATTTATTCACCACCAAACTTATAGCCCACGCCATATATGGTTAGGACATAGTGCGGATCCTTGGTATTTGTCTCAATTTTTTGTCTTAAGTTCTTTATATGTGTATCAATAGTTCGATCGTAACCCTCATAATCCTCACCCAACACAAAAGTAATAAGTTCTTCTCTAGTAAACACCTTATTGGGATGCTTCGCAAGCTTAAGTAGTATCTCAAACTCTACAGGAGTGAGGCTTACAGCCAATCCGTCTTTTTTAATGCTATGGCTTTCAACATCAATAACTAAATCTCCTTGGTTGTAGGTTAAGGCAACTTCCCCTGAAGTGGTATTTAGAGTTCTTCTTAATACAGCTTTAGCCCTGGCGACTAGCTGTTTAGGACTAAAAGGCTTTGTTATATAGTCATCGGCACCTATATCAAGTCCATTAAGTATATATTCTTCTTCTACCTTTGCAGTTAACATGATGATTGGCGTATCCTCAATCACCTTAAACTGTCTGCAAAGGTCTTCCCCATTTATATCTGGAAGCATCAAGTCCAATATTACTAAATTCGGTTTAAAGCTTTTGTACTGCTCCAAGGCTTCCTTGCCGTTAAATGCAGTTGCTGCCACAAAGCCCTCTTTTTCCATATAAGACTTTATTACTTCTACAATTTTCTCTTCATCATCAATAATAAGAACCTTAATATCACTATTCATTGCATCACCCTCTATCACTAACAATGCATCAAACCACTGAAGCGATGGCCCCAGTGGTTTCTAAACATTTATTTATTTGTTTTTTTAGGTCTATCCAAGGTACAGCAGTCAAGTTTTTCATTGCCAAAGGATTTTTCGCTTTCCTGTGCTAGCTTGCTGATAAATTTACTAATCGCTTTTTTTATTCCTTTAAACATACTATTCCTCCATCATGACTATTAGTGACAGCCTGCGCTGCCGCCAGTTCCACCAGCTGGAACATAGGCATTAGCTTCTTTTAATATTGATGTTTTATCGATATTATTTATATCATCAACTACCTTAACATAACCGTTTAGCATACCCATACCGCATGTGAAGCCAAAGTCTTCAGATACTTCTAATTCCGGAGTTTCAAGCTCCCCTTTGCTTAAGTCCAAGCCACCGCCGTATTCCGGGAAAATTATTACCTCGTTGCATTGATTTAAGCTTTTTGGGTCAAACTTAAATTTTACTTTCAACCCCTTTTGAAGCACTATAACATTAGGACTAAATCCTTTTTTATCAGCAGTTATAGTCACTACTTGCAAGCCATTTTCAGCTTTAGCAACATAGATTTCGTCTTCTGTTATATCCGCAATTGACGTTGTACCTGCAAAGCTACTGCAACAATCACCACTTGCTCCAACTGCAGGTGTATCAGCGGATTGTCCAGCATTAGAACCTTTAACCTGAGTTATATCGTCAACTACATTGATTTTACTTCTTATCATTCCCATCCAGCAAGAATATGGAATAGTTCCTGATTCCTCTGGTAAAAACTCAATAACGTTTTCCCCTGCAGTTAATTCCTTCTCTATACCAAGCTGTGGTATAATGACCGTACCATTGCATCCATTGATATTTTCCTGCTTTGCATTAATTATAAATTTAACTGGTATACCTTTTTGTACTGTTATAGGTTGATATTTTCCTGAACTCAAATCAATGGATATAGTTTGAACATTTCCATCAATTTTTGCAAGGTTTACATTTCCAGTAGATGCCACTACTGTGTTGATCCCTGATAGACTCATTCCACGGGATATCATTCCAACACCTAGTACTATTACTAGTATAGCACTAAATTTCAAAAGATTATTGGTAAACTTTTTACTTAAAATTGTACTTAGGGCGCCGAGTCCAAACATCAATGGCACAGTTCCTAAGCTGAAGAAAAACATGGAAGTTGCTCCGGCAATAAAGCTGCCTGTTCCCAGTGCATAAAGCTGCATGGATTGAAGCGGTCCGCATGGCATAAACCCATTTAATAAACCTACAATAAAAGGTCCTTTATTTACTTTTCCACTATATATTTTTTGACCAATAAACTTTGGCATTCTAATATTAAATTTTCTTAACCAAGGAAAAATATTTAACATATTTAATCCCATTACTATCATAAATAGACCGGCAAGAACAGCAACAAGTCCCTTTGCCATACCTGAGAAGCTAACAACTGAACCTAATGCACCAACGATACCGCCTATTATCGTATAGGAGACAACTCGGCCTGCATTATATAACAAGCTTGGCTTCAGCTTGCCCATCTTATCATCATCTACTTTTCCATGAGCAACACATTGAGATAAGCTAATACCACCGCACATTGCAACACAGTGTAGTGATGTCAGCACTCCTACGATAAATAAAACTCCGTAGCCCATGGTTGAATCAATTTCCGGCACAAAGTTAAAGCCAACAGTATGTTTTATGATCATATAAAGCGCAGCTAGAATGATTCCAATACCGATAATCTGATCTATTTTGAGAGAATCACTTTTAGGTGTACCCTTTGCTTTAATTGAACTTTTAACCTTTATGCCATCATGGGCCTGATATCCTAGATCGTCTATTATTTTAATTATCGAATCAATTTTGATAATATTCTCATCATAAGAAATGTCTGCCTTGGCATCTGCCAAGCTGACCTTTGCATCTATAATTCCTTCCAATTTCCTTAGAGTGCTTTCTACCTTTATCTCGCAGCTGCTGCAAGTCATGCCTTCTATGGATATGGAGGTTTTGATAAAGTTTCTATTCATATTGTTCCTCCTTATTTTCTCTCACTTATTTAATCTTACTTATTAATGTACATTATAAATTTGAAGAAATTATGAAGATTTAAAAAGTCTCATATATTGTGAGACTTTTTAAATCTTTTTAGATTTCGATATCCAATTCAACTTCGCTTCTATTTCTGCCGTTTCCCTTGGCTTTATAAAGTGCATTGTCAGCTCGTTTAAAAATGATATTTGTATCATCTTTGTCACTATATTGACTTATACCCAAGCTTATAGTAATCTTCAAGTCCTTTGAAAATACATTTTCTTCAACATTTAACCTTATTTTTTCGGCCAGAAGTATTGCATTCTCCAAGGTTGTTTCTGTAGCTATAACAGCGAACTCTTCGCCTCCTACTCTAGCGAAAAGGTCGCTTTTTCTTATACTTTTATTTACGACTCCCACCAGTTCCTGCAATATTTTATCTCCAATATCATGACCATAGTTATCATTTATGCTTTTGAAAAAATCAATATCTAGCATAATAAGGGAGAATGTCTTTTTGTACCTTTCGCTTCTTACAATTTCATTATGCAAGAATTCCGAGAAAAAGCGCCTATTGTATATACCTGTTAAGCCATCGTTATTTACCATTTCCTCAAGTGCATCCTTAACATATCTTTTAATCAGGAAAATTATGATTATGCTCAAGATGATATTAAGAAAAAATGCTATTGAGCTCAGCTTAAACTTACTTACCTTATTTTCGGCGGAAATTTGTGATATAAATACCATGCTGTTTGTCTTATACCAAGCATCTTCACTATCCTTAAGCAGCTGTAATCTATTCTCTTCACTTGATTCTTTTCTGAAACTATATATAGACGTTTTTACTTTTAGCCATGAACTATCCACACTTTTTATAGCATCCATGACATCATTTTTTTTATCAAACATCCTTATTTTTTCTGTTTTAAACTCGGACAGAGTTAAATCAATTTTATTAATAATCTCATCACTTTTTTCACCGCTTAACTCCAGCTTTGCCACCCTTTGTAAGGAACCTCTAATCGTTCCAAGCTTATTAATAACCATAGCATCATTAGAAATTGAATTTATTGTATAAATATTATAGGAACCCCCACAGCTTATGAGAAACAATAAAAAAATTGTAAAAATAAGCAACACAGATGACTTCTTCTTGGGTAATTTCATTCTTGCACCTCTTGTATAATAAATTAATGTTAAGTATATCAAAAATAGGTACTCTGTGGAAGAGTACCTATTAATAATTCAGTTTTCTATTTATAATTACCGCGGTATAGTTTCATCATAGTGCCAGTGAACGATTATGGTGTCACACACTGCACTTTTTCCTTGAGGAATGCGAAAACATTATTCCATCTCCAATTGCCACAATAATACATTTATGCTATTGTAAGGTAATTATGTAATTTCTTACTTTATGAAAGTTGAGGTGCAAAGATGAAAAAATTTATCTCGATACTTCTCGTATTCGCACTGTTACTTACAGGAACTCCTAATATTTGCGCAGCCCCGCTAAAGGATAATGCTCCACCAGCAGTAACCTCTTCAACACCCAATGGTAATCAAAATAATGTCGCATTAGAAGTGGCACTTAATATAAGGTTCAATGAATTCATAGCCAAAGGCAGTACTTTCGAAAAAATTACTTTAAGGAATGGCACCAAAACCATTCCCCTGAATTTATCAATTAAAGACAGTTCAATCTCTGCCATACCAACAAGCAAGCTCGCTTGGACAACAGAATATACGCTGACTGTTCCTTCCGGTGCAATCAAAGATAGAGCAGGGAATGCCTTGGCAAAGCCTTATGCCATTAAATTTAAAACACTGTCTGCCCCAGTACCACTTAGTGAAGAAATAAAGCAAGTATTTGTGGGAATTAGCAAAATCTCTGTTCCTTACCCCGGACCTTTGGCGCTATCTGGCAAGGACTGGCTTCCACTTGCTGCTGTACAATTCGAACCAGTTCACAATGTTTTCGCAGCTGCAAGAAAATACGGAAATGGAAGAGTCCTCGCCCTAGGCAAAGAGGATATATTGCATAATGATAACATTTATACCTTGGACAATCTAAAATTCTTGAAAAATGTCTTCACATGGCTGAATAACAATCGAAGTAAGAGAGTGGGATATTCTACAGGACATGGTGAGTTCGTAAACGAAAATACCATAACCAGCTTACAGAAAGAGTTGGCAAAGGATAAATTTTCATTCAATTCAACAGCTCTGACAACAGACGCTCTAAAGTATAAAGAAATTCTGATTATCGGTAATGCTTGGAAGAGTCTAAGTGCAGCAGAAATTACTGCTGTCGATAACTTTGTGACCAATGGCGGAAGCCTTATCCTAGCTGGTCTAGGATGGTCCTATGCTTCTTATAATCCGAATTCAATTTATCCTATGGATACTTTATCATCCCGATATGGAGTCAAGTGGGCAAATGCAGTAATATCAGATACACTGGAAAAGTATAAGGATGCACCTGCATTTGATTTGACTCTGCGAAATGTAAAGATTATTAATCAGCCACTACAGGATGCAAAAGTCGTGGATAAGACGCTTCAGGATGCAATGGATTTTATTCAGAAAATTACTTATGAACACTCGAACGATTTAGTCGATGTACTTGAAAGTAACGAAGATCTTAAAACCGAATATGTAAAAGCTCATTTAGTTATTGCAAGCAAAGTCATATCAACAGCAAAAAACAGTGACACCAGAGAACTGATTTATGACTTTTGTAAAAGTATGATAAACCTATACCCCCAATATTTCAGCAAAAAGTCAACCTTTGATATAAGAAAATATCCAACTATAACTTGGCTTAGAGAACGATTTATCAATACATGGATAAGCACTTTAGATTTAACACCTCAAAGAAAGGCTGAAATAGCAGCTTTATGCAGTATTGAAGGGCAGTATTTAGATATTTGGAATACTTCAACCATATATATCGCAGATAATAACGGACTAGATGAATTACAGAAAAAATTTCTAATTAATATATTTTGTTTACTACCAGATGGGCTGCATAACATTCGTATTATTGCAGTAGAAAATTTTCTCCAGGCAGATTTGAAAGACTTACCTTATCTTGCTTTTGCAGTGAATGGTGCAAACTATTTAACTAACTTGATGACTAAGGGGCAGTTTTTGACAGTTACAACGATGCAAGGTATCAATAGCTCTATTAATATTACAGACCTTAAAGTAACTGCTTCTCAAGAGAATTCATTCCCCGATAGAATTAATCCAAGGATTGCAAGCATTTTTTGCGCTTCAACTGCACATGAAATTAATCATATAATAGATTTTTATACTGTACAAAATAATGCTTTATTAGCACGTAGACAACAAGAGCTCATTAAATCAGCAGGTGAGAATTCTGCAAACTATCTCAGGAGTATGTTTGAAACTGGTTTTTTTGTGAATTATCCACATGAATTTTTAGCCTCTATAGCAAATTCATGGTTTACAGATAGTGCGAATACAGTAAGTCTAGGGTTAAATGATTTCAACAATGGCTCAAAGCAACCAATTAACCAGGCATTATTCTTTGCTGAGGTATACTCCGAAGGGGGAAGCAGTACATACTTCTATAATTCAGATGTAAATGGCAACATCACGAGAACTACAGTACCTCTAACCAGAGATGAAAGGGGTCGGATTAATTCCTTAACCTTTGACGGTTATCGTTATGACTTTATCCTAGATACTGCAGGAGATGTCACCAGCTTTACAGCAACTAAAATATAGAATAAAAAAATCATGGACAAATCAGCTTACTATGATTCCTATCCATGATTTTTTATTTTGTTCTCGTATACCTAATATATCCTTGCCCTGGATGGATCCTTATAGTGCCATACATCGCACTTATCGGCTCCTGTTTATTCCCACTTATTCCTATTTATAATTTCCCCGATACAGCTTCATCATAGTTCCTGCTATCCAATTGTCTTTCTTAAGCTTCACAGCCTTATACATGCAAAGCTCATGACAGCACATACATTCAATACAAGCTTCATAATTCACTTTCTTTGTTTCTTTATCTATGGCATTTACAGGACAGCTTTCAACACACATATTGCAGCTTTTGCACAGTTTTTTATCAACAACTGGTCTAGCTTTTAAAAAATCTATGACCTTAATTACTGCATTATAATTTTGTTTTTTGCTACTGCCGAATCTCTTAGGAAGTTTAAAGTCTTCAAGTGCCGGTATAGTTTGGTAATCTCCAATAAGTTCTATGGCTTCAATGCTGCTTTCCCCCAGCTTGCGTTCCTTGGCAGTCATAAGTATCGGTACATCTTCTATCCTAAGCTTCAGCATCTTTGCTGCTATGACATCCAGTGCCAGAGGATCTTCACTTATTAGAATCTTACCAGCATTATAAACTTCTCCCGCTGTAGGACCTTCCCCTTGCATCGCAGTTATCCCATCCATGATATTAAAATCAATTTTACATAGCTTATGTATGTCAGCAGTAATCTCCCCAAAATATTTAGGGTCCGGTGCCAGCTTGTGAAATTCAGCTTTTTTCAAGCCTGGAATGCATCCAAAAACATTTTTCACAGCTCCAGTATATATTGCTGCGCTGTGAGTCTTCAGCTTTGGAAGATTTATTACCACATCAGCATCAAACATTGGCTTTGCTATGTACATCTCTTTAACAATTCCACTTTCCGGTGTCACTACCTTTACGCCTTCCATGTCAAAGTTCTTTATTATCGCGCCTTCTTCAGCTGCAACCGCTTCAAGACCAGATATCTTCATACTTTTTCCCGTTGGTGCAATTCCTGCGATAGCGCCACCGGAGCTATCACCAATCCAAACCTCGCATTGCTTGTTCTTTAATATTCGTGTTATAGCCCTTACAAACTCACTGTGAGTTATTGCCCCGGTTTCCGAGCTCTTAGGACCAATAAGATTTACTTTCAAAAGCACCTTCATATTAGGCTTAACATATCGGTCCCAACCGCCTAGCTGCTCCATGCCTTGATTTAATTTATCCATGACAACTTGAACATCGTAGCTTTTGCACTCCTTAATTACTACCTTACTCATGCTTTCACCTTCTAAAGAAAATTAGTGTTACAGTAAAAATATAACACTAATGTAAATTTTATTCAATTATCTATTTTCCATAAGGACACATTGGATAGATGCAATTTTTGCATCCTAAGCATAGACCGCCATGACCATAAGCTGTCAAATCCTTTCGAGTAAGCTTCTCACCAGATAATATTCTAGGGAGTATTAAATCCAAAGAGGTAGTCTTTAAGAATATTGCGGCGCCAGGTATTCCGAGTATGGCAGTATCTCCTTGGTATGCAAGCATAAGCATATTTCCGGGAATAACAGGCATACCATAGGAAACAACATATTCAGACGCGTTCCTTATGGCTTCGGGTGTCACATCATCGGCATCTACTGACATTCCCCCGCATGCTAATATAATGTCTGCACCCATTTCCACCATATTGGTTATTGCTTTCTCAATGATTCCCAAATCATCAGGACAATAGTGAATATCCAGTAGACTGCATCCAAATTGCCTTATTTTTTCTTTCATAATTGGTGCAAAGCCATCCTTGATTCTACCCTCATACACCTCAGTACCGGTTATCACCAATCCAATTTTCATGGGCTTTAGTTCTTGGATAGATATTACTGAACCATGGCATGCTTCACTGATTTCTTCTACTTTAAGTAATCTCTCCTCATTTATGACCAAGGGTATTATTCTAGTTGCAGCAAGATTTTGTCCCGCTTCGACCAAGGTATTATTATGTATCGTTGCTACAACGATGTCTTCAATTTCATTGATTTGGTTTAAGGCATCTACATTTATCTTTACTACACCTCGGTACCTTGCCTTTAATTCTATCTTGCCTTCGGAAGGTCCCTTTAGAATTACATCATCCTTAGATATGGCATTAGATATCCTCAGAGCCGCCGCGTCTTCATGGATCGTTCCATTCTTTAATTCAACCAGGTTGATATGGTTCTTTCCCATACTTTTTAATACATCAATGTCTTCCTGCTTAATTACATGTCCTTTTCTAAAAGCGGCACCCTTGAATTCTCCCGGTACGATTTTCGTCAAATCGTGAGCCAAAACCATTCCAACAGCCTCTTCTACTCTCACCGTATTCATCATTTTCCCCCTTATCTTTATGTGTTTATTGTAGCGTTATGGGGATGCTGTGGGCAGCATCCCCTACATTTAATTGTTGGTTCGCTCTGTCTTTACTAGGTACGAAGCCAGCTTATGAGCTTCTTTGCCAACTTCCTCGCTGTTAATAGTCATGAGCTTTCCATCTCTTACAACAACTTTACCGTTAACCATTGTCAGCTTGACAAGACTGGTATTTCCGCAGGTCACTAAACCAACTAGGGGGTCATGACAGCCTGCATAGGCGATATCATTTAAATCAAACAGCACAATGTCTGCAGCCTTGCCCTTTTCTAGTATGCCAATATCATCACGTCCAAGAACTTCTGCTCCACCTCTTGTCGCCATTCTTAATACTTCATAAGCGCTTAAGCCCTCAGTTCCATATTTTAAATGGTTCAATAGATAGGTTCTTCTGACCTCTTCCCACATGTTAGAGCCATCATTTGATGCGCTTCCATCCACTGCAATTCCTAGCTTTACATTATGCTTCAGAAGGTCATTTGTTGGGCATATTCCACTATTTAGCTTCATGTTTGAGGAAGGGCAATGTGCAACTCCAGAACCCTTTAACACATCCATATCCTTTTCATTGACATGGATTGTATGGGCAAACCACACATCACTACCCAGCCAATCCAAGCTTTCCATCAGCTCTACAGGTCTCTTGCCATACCTCTCCATGCAGAATTTCTCTTCGTCTAGGGTTTCAGCCAAATGCGTATGGAGCATTACTCCTTTTTTCCTTGCTAAGTCTCTGGACTGCACCATCAAATCTCTGCTAACCGAAAAGGGTGAGCATGGCGAAAGTGCAATCCGCTGCATAGCAAACCGTCTATTATCGTGATACTTATTTATTAGTCTTTCACTATCAAGGAGTATCTGCTCCTCCTTTTGCACAACACAGTCCGGCGGAAGCCCTCCACTACCTTTACCAAGAGACATTGATCCTCTTGTTGCATGAAAACGCATCCCGATTTCTGTGGCTGCCTTTAGCTGTACATCAATAAGTTCACCAGAGGTCTTATTGGGAAAAACATAATGGTGGTCTGCTGTTGTAGTACATCCCGTTCTCAGAAGCTCAGAAAAACCTACCATGGCACCATAATATACTGCCTCAGGTGTGAGGTGCTTCCAAAACTCATACAATCCTATCAACCATGGGAAAAGAGGTTTTTCCTGAACTTCACTTATTCCCCTAAACAAGGTCTGATATAAATGGTGATGAGTATTGACAAAGCCAGGCAAAGCAACGCAGTTTCTACCATCTATCTTCTCTATACTTTCTTCCGCTTTTATGTCTTTTCCCACTGCGATGATCTGATTATCTACAACTAATATATCGACATCCTCAAGAATCCTGTCCTTGTTATCAAAGGTTACTGCTGTGGAAATGTTTTTAAATAAAAAACTCGACATATAAATCCCCCTTTATTTACCGCCCATTACCAAGGTCATTACAGCCTTTGCTGTATGCAATCTATTTTCAGCTTCGTCATAAACAACTGAGTGAGGACCATCAATTACGGAATCCTCCACTTCATTCTTTCTGTCTGCAGGAAGTGCATGCATATAGATACTACCTTTGTTTGTAAGGCGCATCATCTCTTCTGTGCATTTCCAAGTCTTATTTGCCTCATTTAATGAACCTATTACTTCTTTAGACGGATTTGTTACCCAGTTGCCCCAGTTCTTTGGTATTACTACATCTGCGTCTCTATAAGCTGCTTCCATGTCCTTCGTAATCTTAAGACTTCCGCCATACTTCGCAGCATTTTCTCTAGCTTGTGCGATTACCCAATCAGGAAGGTCATAGCCCTCTGGGTATGCAAGGGTTACATCCATTCCAAATCTAGGGAATAGCAGCACTTGGGACACAGGTACTGAAATAGGTTTTTTATGGGTCGTTGCGTAAGCCCATATAATTGAAACCTTTAAGTTTCTTGTATCCTTAAACTTTTCTTGTATGGTCATAAGGTCTGCAAGGCCCTGCATTGGGTGATACAAATCGCACTGCAAATTCATGATAGGAGTGGAGGAATGCTTTGCCATCTCCATCAAATATTTATTACCCTCTTCCCAGAAGCAATTTCTGCAAGCAATTCCATGTCCGAATCTTGATAGTATTACTGCAGTATCCTTAGCACTTTCACCATGGGAAATTTGCATTGTACTGGTATCAAGATAGTTGGCATGACCTCCTAATTGAGCTATGCCTGCTTCCATTGAATTTCTGGTTCTGGTTGATTGCTCAAAGAACATTAGGAATATTGTCTTATTAGGCAAATATGGCGTATCTATTCCCATTGCAAACTTTCTTTTCATTTCCATTGATACATCTAGCATTGTCTCTATTTCTTCCTTTGTGAAATCCTCCAAATTAATAAAGTGCCTTCCTCTAAAAACTGTCTGCATAATTTCTCCCCCTTATTTATTCTTATATTCTCTAAGGTAAACTGTTGGAATCAAGGCATACATGGCTGCACACTTTGCCAGTTCCTTCTTCCAGGTCTTCTCGTTTGGTGCATGGGCTTGATCTTCATGTCCTGGACCAAAGCCTATGCAAGGAATACCATACCTTCCCATAATAGCTACCCCATTTGTAGAAAAAGTCCATTTATCAACCAAGGGCTCTTCTTCAAATAGTCCCTTATAGCATTCAACCAATGTCTGACAGGCTTCATGCTCTTCTGGTATTAGCCAGGTTGGAAAATAACACTCTGTAGGATAAACCAATCCTGTATAGGATTCTCTATCATAGCTGTACATTGATACCTCTGCCTTTGACGCGACCACAGAGGGCAATTCCATGATTTCCTGAAGTGCCGCTTCCCAGGTCTCCCCGGCTGTAAGTCTTCTATCTATAGATATTGTGCATTTGTCAGCTACAGCACATCTCGATGGGGATGAAAAGAATATTTCTGATACAGTCAGCGTACCTTTGCCTAAAAACTCATCAAAGCCTAAGTTATCGGCTAGCTTTTCTAAGTCACTAAGTATTGGCGCCATCTTAAATATTGCATTTTCTCCTCTTTCAGGTGCGGAACCATGACAGCTTATACCCTCCGTTGTAACCTTTATTTCCATCCTTCCTCTATGTCCTATATATATATTGCAAGAGGTAGGCTCAGTTATAACTACAAATTCAGGCTTAATCTTATCCTGATCTATGATGTACTGCCAGCATAAGCCGTCGCAATCCTCCTCCTGCACCGTTCCTGTCACTATTAAGGTATAGTCATCTTCTAGGTTTAAATCCTTTATGATTTTACCTGCATAAACCATAGCTGCCATTCCACCCTCTTGGTCACTGGCGCCTCTGCCAAGAATAATTTCATCATCCTCACAGCCTTCATAAGGATCGTATTTCCATAGGTCCTTATTGCCTATGCCAACTGTATCGATGTGTGCATCCATAGCAATTATATGCTGGCCATGTCCAATGAAGCCCAAAATATTGCCCATTGGGTCAATTTCAACTTTATCAAAGCCCACAGCTTCCATTTCCTGCTTTATGCGTTGTATGACACCTTTTTCTCCGCAGCTTTCGCTGGGTATTGCTATCATGTCTCTTAGGAATTTGCTCATTTCAGGTGTGTATCGCTCTGCTTGCTGCAATATTTCCTTTAATTTATAATCTTGCATAAAATCTCCCCCAATAATTTTACTTTATGTCTTTGCGTCATCTTGAGAATGTGGGTCAACTTTTCAAATAGGTGAATATATTCTTTGCTTAAGGAACGAATTTTCTTACGACAGCTTCAATAGCACCAGAAGACTTGCTTTGTGGGCTGAAGCTCCGGAGAAGTGCAAAGCAAGTTTCTTCGGAAGCATGCAAGGAGTAATACTTAATAAGTATTACTCTATGAGTAGGTGAAGCTTTACTCCAGAAAGTTATTCCTCAATCAAAGTGTTGAATGCTTTTTATTAATATCTGCGCTGCAGTATCACTTTTCGAGATGACACATGGGTCGTCCCCTACGTTTTATCCATAAACGGTTGTCGTTTGATAAACTTGCCTCTTCCTTTTTGCCCGATGAACTCATTATTCTTAACAATAATCTCGCCTCGGGATAGTGTCATAACAGGGCATCCCTTGAGTTTAAAGCCCTCGTAGGCTGTATAATCTACGTTGCTGTGCAGCATGCTCTTGCTCAATATTACTTCCTTCAATGGATCGATTATCACAATGTCTCCATCGCTTCCGGGCATTAAGTCACCCTTCTTCGGATACATTCCAAAGAGCCTTGCGGGGTTGGTGCAGCATACTTCTACCAATTTATTCAGGCTAATTCTACCTTTCATTACCCCCTCTGAAAACATCAGGGGCAGCCGTTCTTCCACGCCGGGCAGGCCATTTGGACATTTACTAAAATCCTCCCGTCCCATTTGCTTATCCGTTGCAATGGTAAAAGGGCAATGATCTGTAGCTATAACCTGTATATATCCCTCTTTTATTCCGCTCCACAGCGCCTCATTGTTTTCCCTTTTTCGAAGAGGGGGACTCAGTATATACTTTAATCCCTCATCAAGGTCCTGGTTGTAACGTTCTTCATTTAGCAAAAGATATTGTGGGCAGGTCTCTGAATAAACATTCTGCCCAGACGCTCTAGCGCTAATAATATGCTGCAGCCCCAGATTACTGGAAAGATGTACAATATACAATGGTGCAGCGCCCACAGCTGCTGCGAGGCTTATCATTCTATTTACTGCATCTCCTTCACTATAATCAGGTCTGCTTAAGGCATGGTAAACAGGTGTTTTAGAGCCTTTACCCAGAAACTTATTCTTTAAATAGTCTATGATTTCATGATTCTCTGCATGAACCGTCAAAAGGCCACCAATCGATTTTAATCGCTCCATGACCTTCAATATATCTGCCTCAGATATTCTGTAGTCATAAGTCATATATATCTTAAAGCTTGAAATGCCTTCCTCTACTACCATATCCTCCAGCTGTCTCAATATGCCTTCATTTACATTTTGTATTACTCCGTGAAAGCTATAGTCAATGACCGAATTCCCCTTGGCATACCCATGATATACCTTAAGCTGATGTGAAAGTTCACAGTTAGGAGGACCAAAGCCCATATGATCTACAATGCAAGTAGTTCCTCCACAGGCTGCGGCTACGCTTCCTGTATAAAAGTCATCTCTTGCAACTGCACTGACCGTATGTAAATTAAAATGGGTATGGACATCTACTGCACCTGGTAACACCAGCATGCCAGCAGCATCAATTACATTATCAAAGCTGCCTTGTATATCACATCCAATTTGATTGATAACCCCATCCACAATTAATATGTCACTATAAAACAGGTCCCTAGCTGTGGCGATTCTTCCGCCTTTTATGAGAGTTTTCATAATTGAGAAGACCCTGCAGTATTATCACTTAAAAAGTCTGCCAACAATCTACTGCAAACTTCTTTTCTATAAAAAGCAGTTGAGCGTTGATCATCTATTGGTTTTATTAAGCTTGCATAATCTCTGACAATCTGATCTATATCCAAATTATGTTGAGTGCTCATTGCAAAAACTTCTTCTTCAATATCAATACTTCTAATTACTGTTGGCGCCGCCGAGCCAAATGCTATCCTAATATCCTTATAGACATCATTTTCAATATTTGCCAAAGCCACGAAAGAAACCTTAGAAAGAGCGTTTGACTTCCTTGTACTTACCTTTTTATAAAAAGTCTTCTCAAACTTTTGAATAGGAAGCTTAACTGCTGTAACAAGTTCACTAGAGGTTAGAATATTACGTCCTGGACCTGTAATAAAATCTGCAATAGGTATCTCAACCCTACGGCAGCTGCTTTCAACAACAATATCAGCACTAAGTGCATATAAAAGCGGCAAGCTGTCTCCGGCAGGGGATGAATTACAGATATTTCCACCTATGGTTGCACTATTTCTTATAGCTGGTGAGGCAATCTGCATAAATACTTGCTTATAAAATTCTGGAATCAATGGACTTTCAATCAAAGAAGAAAAGGTGCATGCTGCTCCTATATAAAGAAATCCATCTTTTATAGTTATTTGTTTTAATTCATCTAAATCAGATATAAACATTACTGGTTTATCAAAGGCAGGCAACAAACCCGCCCACTGCTTTCTTTTCACCATTAAGTCTGTGCCGCCGGCAAAAATAATGTACTCGATAAATACTATTGCTTCCAAGGCTTCACTTAAACTTCTTGGGCGATATGTAATCACCATAGACCCTCACCTCTCTTCGAAGCTAATTGTACTGCTTCTACAATCATGTTATAACCGGTGCATCTGCATAGATTTCCAGATATCGCCTCTCTAATTTGCTGTTCTTTGGGATGGGGATTTTTCCTTAGCAAGCTCTCTGCCGCCATTATCATCCCCGGACTGCAGAAGCCACACTGTACTGCCCCAGCTTGTTCAAAGCTTTCCTTTAGAACCTCATATTTCACTGTACCCGCTAACCCTTCTATGGTTATAATCTCCTTGCCCTCCGCCTTTCCTACAGGGTAGAGGCATGCATTTATAAATACTCCGTCAATTAAAACAGAACAAGCTCCACATTCCCCTTCACCACAGCCTTCCTTTACACCTGACAACCCACAGTCCTCACGGAGTACATCTAAAAGTCGCTTCAAGGGACTTACTTCTAAAATAAGCTCTTTACCGTTTAGTTTTAAAGTGATTTCGTTTATCATCTGTCCTTACCTCCATAAGTAACTCAGGTCTTATCGGTATACTGTTAATCCTGATCCCCAAGGCGTCCTCCACTGCCATGGCATAAGCAATTGGCGAACCAACCAAGCTAAGCTCTCCTAGTCCCTTCGCCCCAAATGGCCCCGCGGAATAAGGCTCACACATCAGTTCACTTTCAATGACTGGTATGTCCATTGCAGTTGGTATTATGTAATCCGCACTTGTTCTTTGTTTGAATCTTCCACCAGTATTCTCCATGACCTCCATGCCCCCATAGCCTAGACCCTGTACAATGCCCCCATCAATCTGACCCCTCACATTTCTATCATCAATAGACTTCCCTATATCAAAAACTGCCCAAACACCCTTTATTTCGCTTTCATAGGTGATTGTATCCACCTCCACCTCAACAACGTTTACGCCCCAGGAATAGGAGGTATATGCATCCCCCGAGAAGTTGTCATTGTCCCACTGGTATCCCTCAGGATATTGGTATTCTACTTCCGCTTGCTGAAGTATTCCCGGCTGCCACTTTGACTTTAATTCCATAGCCGCATCATAAACCAACCTTCCAACTATTACCGTGGTTCTGGATGCAACCGTAGGCCCTGAATCTGGAACCCTGTCTGTATCTGGGTTTTTGAACAGCACCCTATCAATAGGAATATCCAAAGCCCGTGAGACAATCTTACGCATTGTAGTCCCGGCACCCTGACCCATTTCGACATTTGCTATTAATATCTCTACCCTGTCTTCCTCGTCCTTTAGCAATCTTGCTTTTCCCTTTATATGATCTCTTTCGCCATTTCCGGTAAAACCGCAACCATGAAAAAACATTGATAATCCCAACCCACTGCGCTTCTTACTGTGATGCTCATGATAACTTTTCTTTTTTTCTGTGTAGTTAGACATTTCTATAACCCGAGCTACCATCTCATTGAGCAATATCTTATCCCTAAATACTCCGCCTGTTGTTGACTTATCTCCTTGTTTTAAGATATTACTGAGTCTGAACTCCAAAGGATTTAGTTGCAGCTTTTTTGCTATGTTCTCCATATGCATTTCTATTGCAAAGAAGGCTTGGGGAGATCCAAAACCCCTAAATGCGCCGCTTACTGCTTTGTTGGTAGCAATTGCTCGTCCTTTAATCTTTAGGTTTTCAATGTTATATACCCCTGCAATTGCAAACATAGCCCTTTGCAGCACCACACCTGAAAGCCCGGCATAAGCCCCAGCATCCAATACAATTTCCACTTCCATGCCTAGTACCTTATGACCTTCGTCTATAAAGCTTTTTATCTTTATCCTTGAAGGATGTCTCTTTGTTGTCACTTCAAGATCTTCATCTCTTTCTAACAGTAGGCATACAGGCTTGTTTACCTTAATAGCTGCGCAAATTGCCTGCCCTGCCAGTAGTGAGGGATAGTCCTCTTTGCCTCCAAAAGCGCCTCCCGTTGTAGCCTGCACGATTCTGACCTTATCTGGCTCGCAGCCCAGACAATCAACTACAGCATTTTTAACATAGTAGGGACATTGAATGGAGCCATAAATTATGGCTTTTCCTTCCTTGTATTCTGCAATAACCCCTTGAGGCTCCATATAAAATTGTTCTTGATACCCCGTTTCATAGGTATCTTCACAGACATATTTTGCCTTTGCTCTTGCCTCTTTCAGATCCCCTTTTTTTAGTCTATATTCTGCAAAGCTGTTATTCGCTCCATATATAGGCGTAATGATTTCAAGACCTTCATTTATGGAGAATATAGGCTTAATCTTTTCATATTCAATACTTGTTTTTGCTATAAGTTCATTGATAACGGCCTTATCAGGACCAACTATAAGTGCAATCGGTTCACCGATATAATTTACGATATCCTCGGCAAAGTAAGGCTGATCATCTATGATCATTTTGATAATGTTTCTTCCGGGTACGTCCCTTCTATCTACCACATAATAGCCCAAGGGCATTTCCGGATACCTTACTTTGATTATCCTTGCTCTAGGCTCAGTGGACCTTAAGGTCTTGGCATACAGCATATCTGGAATCTTCATGTCTCCAATGTAGCAGGCTGTTCCTAATAGCTTTTCAGAAACATCCGCTCTTCTTACTGGTACACTGATGTCATCTTTCATAAACTCACCCCCTTGTATAGCAGTTTCAACATATTTTCATAGTCCTCAATTGTATCTAAATCCATAGTAATTCCCCTGCAATTAACCTCTGTCAAAACAGTATACTTGCCACGAATTACTTCTCTAAGCGTTTTATAGGCAGTACAATGCAACACATCAAATGTAATACTTTTGTCAAAAAGTATTGGATGTCCTTTTCTTCCTTCAAAGGTAGGAATCACCACAGGAGCTTTATGTAAAAGCAGTTCCTTATATACCTCTGGTGCAATCAAAGGGTAGTCTCCTGGTGTGAAGAAGAAATTATCCTCCCTGATAAAGCTCATGCCCCTTTTGACAGAGCTATACATTCCCTGCATATAATCTTCATTAAAAACAAGCTCAACCTCGCTATACTTTTCAACAATGGGCTGAAGATTTTCAATCTTATGTCCACCAACAACGATTATTCTCTTACAAAAATCCAGCATATTGTCTATGGTATTTTCAATAACAGTTTTGTTATTGAAGGCAAGTGTCATTTTGTAGCTTGCTGCCCTTGAAGATAGTCCCCCGGCTAGGATAATTCCTTCTACACCCATATTCATCCCCCGATTCAAAGCATATTAATTTTTCTTTTTTCTTAGGGCTAATAGTATATCTTCAGAAGTAATAGGAAGCTTTGTAAATCTAACTCCCGTTGCATTATAAATCGCATTTGCTATTGCGGCAGGAGGTGTATCAATGCCTATTTCACCTACAGATTTCGCCCCATGAGGACCTGTTGGTTCATAGCTTTCTGCAAATTCCACAGTTAATTTATGAATCTCATTTCGTGTTGGCAAATTATACTTCAGATAATTATTAGTTAGAAGCTTCCCAGCTTCTGAATATTTGACTTCTTCGTACAACGTCATTCCAATACCTTGCACCAAGCCTCCCTCAACCTGAATAAGCGCTAAATTGGGATTTATAGTGACTCCGCAATCAACAATGGCCGTGTAGTCGATCAAGTCCACCTTGCCTGTTTCTGTATCTATTTCAACCTCGGCAAAGCCAGCCATAAATGGTGGTGGTGAAACCTCTCCGCTGAATGACTCGCATACCAGTAGTTGTTTTTGTTTGTGGCTGTAATAAAGCTGTGTGGACAAATCAGAAAGTGTGATAGAAGCATCACTGCCCTTTACCTTGATAATGCCTTCTGCCATTTCTACTTCTTCAGCTGTCACACCTAGTTTTTCTGCTGCTACCTCTTCTATCAAAGCCTTCATTTTATATGCTGCATTTCTAACTGCATTGCCGGATACATATGTAGTACTTGAAGCATAAGCACCGCAGTCAAAAGGCGTTAAATCTGTATCTGAAGAATATACTACTATCTTGTCTGTAGATACTTCTAGTACTTCAGCGGCAATTTGTGCCAAAATTGTATCGCTGCCTGTGCCTATATCAGTAGCTCCTACCATTAGATTAAAGAAGCCTCCATCATTTAACTTTATAGTTGCTGCTGCCATATCTATAGCAGGTATTCCAGAGCCCTGCATTGCAATTGCCCCTCCAATACCCCTAATTTTATTTGCATCAACTTGTTTCTTGGGATACTTTTTCTTCCAGCCGCTTAGTTCTAAACCACGTTTCATACAATAGTCCAGTTTGCAGCTGTCCATAACCATATCAACACCTTCAGTGCCCTCTCCCATGATCTTAAATATAGGAGACCCTTCCCCTTCCCTGATCATATTCTTTGCTCTAAACTCCATAGGATCAATACCTATGTTTGATGCCAAGATATCAATAGTTGACTCCAGGGCAAAGTTGCCTTGTATGGCTCCATAGCCTCTGAATGCTCCGGCAGGAGTGTTGTTGGTATAAACTACAGTGCCGCCAAAGTGAACGGCATCAGCCTTGTTATATAGGGGTAAAGTTTTTGAGCCTGCTACCATAAATACCGTTAATGCATGCTCTCCATATGCGCCTGTATTGGATAATATATTCATATCAATGGCTTTAATATTTGCCTCTTTATCAGCTCCCACTGTTACAATAACTCTCATAGAATGTCTGCAATAGCTGGCTTCAAATACATCTTCCCTTGAATAAATCAGTTTTGCAGGCTTTCCTGTTCTGAGCGTTACTAAGGAAGTGAGGAATTCCCCATGAAGACACTGCTTGCCCCCATAACCGCCGCCAATTCTAGGTTTAATAACACGAATATTGTTAATAGGCATTCCCAAGGCTTCTGCTACAATTCTCCTTACATGGAAGGGTGTTTGAGTAGAAGATACTATGGTGAGTCTTCCCTGAATATCCATGTAGGTGAAGCAGGAGTGAGTCTCCATTGCTGTATGATTCTGAGCTTGGGTGTAAAATATCTCTGTCACTACATACTCACAGCCCTCTAAGGTATCCTCCATATCTCCAAAACCCATCTCGTATTCCGCTGCTATATTCCGATTTGGTTGAAAACCTATTGGAAACATTTCATGGGCTTCTTTCTCTGTATGTATGATTGAAGTATTGTCTATTGCCTTCTCGAAATCCAGAACCGGCTCTAGTACTTCATACTCTACTTCTATAAGCTTCAATGCCAAAGCAGCGGTTTCTTCATCCTCTGCTGCAACAGCTGCCACTTCATCACCTATGTATCTTACATATTCGTCCAATATAAACTTATCGTGAGGTGACGGTTCTGGATACCCTTGCCCAGCTCTTGTCACAATATTTCTAGGAACATTTTTATGTGTTAGGATACATTTTACCTTATCTAGACTTTCTGCTTTTTCAGTGTTGATGCTTATAATTCTTGCATAAGCATGAGGGCTTCTCAGGACCTTCACTATCAAAGCGTTTTGCGGTGCCAAATCATCGGTATATGCAGGTTTTCCTATAGATAACCCCAGCCCCTCTTTTTTGTGTATGGATCTGTTAACCTCTCTCATTGGTCCACCTCCATATATTTTTTAATAGCCCTCAACTGACCTTCATAGCCCGTGCAGCGGCATAGATTGCCTACTAAGTAGTTCTTTATTTGCTGCGTATCTGGGTTTACCAATTCTTTTTTCATTGCAATTATAGTCAGTAAAAATCCCGGAGTGCAAAAGCCGCATTGAACTGCGCCTTCTCCGTTCATTAGGTCTCCCAATATGTCAGCTTCTTCCTGCACGCCTTCAATTGTGGTTATATTGTGCTGATCTACCTTAGCTGCTAGGTAAGAGCAGGAAGGTATAGGCTTGCCGTCCAATAGAACAGTGCATATTCCACAGCTTGATGTTCCACAGGCTTTCTTAACACTTGAAAATCCACACCTGATTAATACTTCATATAAAGTCTCACTAGGGTTGATTTCCATACTTTTACTTGAATTATTTATACTGAAATTTATCTTCACAGCAGCACCTCCAGAACACATCTTTTTACCAAGGTATGGCACAGCTCTTTTCTATATTCCTCTGATGCCCTAATGTCGCTACCGAACTGTAGCTCCTCGGCAGCTAATATGCCTGCCATTTCTGAAGCTGTATTTGGAGAGTCAATAATGCTCAAAAAGCTCATTGCTCCTTTAGCAACCTTTGCGCGTCCCGGTCTTGCGCCAACGCATATCCTTAACTTGCCTTTTACAATTGCCGCTGCCGCATTTAATACTGGAAAATCTGTACATGTTTTTTTGAAGCTTTGAAAAGAGGCCTTTGAAACAGATTTACTTATAATAACTTTTAAAATTATATCCTTGTTCAAGCTGCTTTCCAAATAGCTTTCCAAACTCATAAGCCCTGCATTGTACAATTCTACTTGGGCATTTAATGTAAGCATTGCAGTCAAAATATCAGAAAATCCATATTTCCCATATATAGAGCCACCTACTGTAGCCATATTTCTAACTTGGACACCCATAATTGAAGCAGAAGCTTTTGAAAGTATCCCATTAAAGTTTTGTTTTGTAATGTTGTTAACCTCAAGCTCCCTAAGTGTTGTCATTGCGCCAATCTCAATTTGCTCATTGCTACCTTTGATATAGTCAAGTCCCAAGTTTTGCAAATCAATTGCCTTGTTAACTTCCATATCAATTAGATGCATAAAAGCTCCTCCTCCTACAATAACAGCTCCCTCAGAGGATAAAAGTTCATTGGCCTGTTGTAAACTATCAGGTCGTATAAATTCCTTTATCTTCAACTTCCCTCTCTCCCTTATATTTATTTGGCCTTTAAATTGCTCCAGTTATAGCTTTCACAGGGCATCTAGATTCACATAATCCACAGCCAAAGCACTTGCTGCAATCCACTTGGACTGAATCTGCCACAGTTATTGCGAAGTAAGGACAAACTCTTTGACAAATACTGCATAATGTACATTTTTCTTTGTCTGCTGTCGGAAAACTTGGATTATACCTAACTTCACCTTTTTCAAGAGGTGTGTTTATTACATGCTCTACGCTGGTGAAGTCCAGTCTTTCAAGGACCTTAGGAAGATCTATCAGTATTCTTTGGTATAGATCCTTCCCCATAAGCATTGCTGCAGAAAGCATTTGAACTGCATCAGCTCCCGCAAGTAAAAACTCCACTACATCTTCTGCGCTTTCTATACCGCCTACACCAATAACTGTAAAATCAGGCATAGCTGACTTTATTTTATTTATTATTGCAAGAGCAGTAGGCTTAATAACAGGGCCAGAGGTCCAGAGCTCCCCTATTTCATTCCCAACCAAAACCTTCCTTTTCGAGGCATCTATCTTCATAGTTGGCCCAAGAGAATTTATTGCCACAATGCCCTTTGCTCCATTTTGCTGTACCACTTTTGCAAAAGCTACAGGGTCTGGTATATGAGGGCTAATTTTCATAAACACAGGTTTCTCTGTAAGATTTGTTATTGTTCTTACTGTCTCTCCTATTAAGCTTAAATCCTTGCCTACATAATGAGTGGATACCTCAAAAGCATCGCAATACTTGTCTAAAGCCGGTATAAGTACTTCCATATCTTCTTTGGTATAGCCAACGCTAAGTATCAAAGGTATATTTAAATCCCTTTGCAAAGCAGGCAATATATCATTTATCCAATATTGCAAGGGATATTCTGACCAAAGTTCTGCATTCATGATGCTATTGTTGTTTGCTATAATGCAAGGCCTTGGCACCTCTGCTCCATTTATGGAAATTGTCTTGCCAACCATACAACCCACACCAAAATCTGCGATTGCCATCATCTTTTCATAGCTTCCAACCAAAGGTCCTGATGCCGGCATCAGTGGATTTTTAAGCTCTATACCTGCAATATTTGTTCTTAGGTCCATGTAAACTCCCCCTTATTTAGTTATATAAGTCTATTCCATACTTTAGCTGCTTCTTCCCTAACACTTTTCAGGGTGTCCCCCACCTCAAAGGTAGGCTCATAATCCTTTATCATTTGCCTACCTGCTATCCAGACTTGTTTGGGCCTAAAGTTATCAAATAACCCAAAAACAACGTGGCCCAAAATGTTATCCCCACTGATGGGTGTAGGTGGATTATAGGGGACCACTATAAAATCAGCTTTATAAGCCGTCTCAATCCTGCCTAGCTTAATATTCAGATTTGAGCTTATGAACTCATAACCATTTTTAATGATTTGTACTAAATCATCTATTGAAAACTTAGATGGACTTCCAAGCCTGTTTTTCATTGAGAATAGTAGATTTAAGTAATCCCTTGTAATATTTGCTCCCAAACCATCATTGCCTGATATGCACTTTATTTTATGTCTTCTAAAAAGCTCAAAATCAGGCAAGCCTACAGCATTATTCATATTCGAGGTAGGATTCAACGCCACATAGCAGCCTCTATCTGCAATTAAAGCGGCTTCCCCTTCATTTATATGTACACAGTGCGCCAATATAGAATTCTTATTTAAAAGACCATATCTGTCTAAACGTTCCACAATCCCATTGTTGTATTTCTTATAGCTATCCTGAACGTCATCCATGCTTTCTGCCACATGAATATGTATTGGATGATCCCCCAAAACATCAGCCACTTTCTTAAGACTTTCTTGACTTAGGCTCATAGATGCATGCAATCCATACATACTTCCTGTATGCTCAGAGTGATTAGCTGCAAAGCTTATATTTTCACTTAAACATTTATCAATAGGAAATCTGTCGCTGGTTTCAAAGCAATATATGCCTCTCATTCCCAGTTTACTTCCAATTGCATTATTAAGAGCGGTCAGAGAACCCTCGATACATAATCCACTGGCGTGATGATCAATAATTGAAGTTACGCCACTGCTTAAGCAATCTATCCCGTATGCTATGGCGCTGCTATAAATCGCCTTTTCATCCAATTGTCTATCAAGTTTCCACCACAGCTGTTCAAGTATATCTGTGAAGCTTCTAGGATTGAAGGGTATATTCATTCCCCTTGCGAAAGTGGAGTATATATGGGTATGACAGTTCGCTAAACCTGGCATGACAATGCAGCCACGACAGTCAATCACTTCCTCCGCTCCATGGAATTCATCCATACTTCCAACCTCTATGATCTGCTCGTCAAATTTTACATAGCCGTTGTCAATATAGTTTTCATAGTCATAAATCCTTGCATTTACAAGGGCCTTCATAAAATCACTCCTACAATTGTTGATCATTTTAAAAAAGGTGTTCAAGCCTACTATATTTATATAGTTATGAGGCACAAATATGCCAAATTTTTAAAAAGCTTGTTTCATTTTTTGTGAAAAATTACTGCTATTTAAAAAACACAAGCATATATATTAAAGTGAAATAAATTAATCAAGCCTATGAAAAATGAAGGGGTGATTAAATGGCAAAGGTCGAATTCTTGAAATGTGTAAAATGCGGACAGAAATATTCGCCCAAGGATGTGGAATATTATTGTCCAAGCTGCGGACCGGAAGGCACCTTAGATGTGCTGTATGACTACAATCAAATTAAGTCTGTCTTTACTAAAGAAAATTTGAAGGCAAAAGCTGAATATTCTCTGTGGAGGTATAATGACTTGCTTCCGGTGGAATGCAAACCGGATATTTTAAATATGCAGGTTGGTTGGACGCCCTTGTATAAATCACAAAGGTTAGAACAGGCACTTGGTTTGGATTTTGTATATATCAAGGATGACGGCCGGAACCCAACCGCTTCCTTTAAGGATAGGGCAAGCGCCATAGGGGTAGCAAAGGCTATCGAACTACATAAGCAGATCATGTGTGCTGCTTCTACAGGTAATGCTGCGTCTTCTCTATCAGGCTTCGCAGCCTGTGCAGGCATACCCTCCTATATATTTGTTCCTGCCACAGCTCCAACGGCTAAAATCACGCAACTACTAATTTATGGTGCCAATGTTATTTTAGTTGATGGCACCTATGATGAAGCTTTTGAAGTATGTCTTCAAGCTTCTGAAGAATTTGGGTGGTATAATAGAAGTTGTGCAGTAAACCCATACCTGGTAGAAGGCAAAAAAACTGTTGCCTTCGAGCTTATGGAACAGCTAAATTGGGAGGTTCCTGATTGGGTCGTTATGTCTGTAGGAGATGGCTGCTGTATTTCTGGAGCTTGGAAGGGCTTTACGGAAATGCATGAATTAGGGCTAATAGATAGGCTTCCAAAAATGTTAGGAGTGCAAGCAGCAATGTCAAACCCTGTAAACCGAGCTTTCAGAGAGAATAAAAACAGCTTTGACTATATAAAGCCAGAAACCTTAGCTGACAGTATTTCCGTAGGCATCCCTAGAAATGGGTTAAAAGCCCTAAGAGCTTTAAGGGAATCCTCAGGAGATGTAGTAGATGTCTTGGATATCGAAATATTGGATGCCATGAAGCAAATGGCAAGACTAACAGGCGTATTTGGAGAGCCTGCAGGTGTTACAGGTCTGGCAGGACTTCGTAAAATGGTAAAACAAAATAAAATAAAGCAAAATGAAAAAGTAGTATTGGTGGTTACCGGTAATGGATTGAAGGATGTCAAAAGTGCCATGTCAGCAGTGAATACACCAATTACAATCCAGCCAAGTTTAGAAGACTTGAAAAAATACTTGTTGTAATACAAATAGGAGGCGATGAAATGGAAATGAGAAAGATACCCTTAGGACCAAACTACGAGGAAATGTTATACCCTGAGAAAATTGATAAGAATATCAGAGATGCAGCTTTAAATGCACGCAGAGATGATGAGTTAAACCCTATTAATCTTTTTAACATTACATGGAAGGATGAAAACAATGAAGTCAGAAAGATTGTTTTGCCAAAAGAGCTTACAGGGGTTGAAGCTAATATCGTCGTTATGCTTGGTACCGGATTTCCATCTGGTTCACACAAGGTAGGTCCTGCTTATAGTACCCTGATTGAAGGTTGTGTAGATGGAGAAATCAACCCCGGTGAACATACCATCCTAGGTCCTTCTACAGGCAACTTTGGAATCGGTGTTTCATACATATGCGGGCTTATGGGCTATAAGGCAATTGTTATTATGCCAGACAATATGAGCAAGGAACGCTATGAAAGAATCAGAAAGTATGGTGCAGAGCTTGAGCTTACACCTGGATCAGAATCCGACGTAATACTTACACTGGAGAAAACCTATGAATTGATGAAAAATCCTCAAAACAAAGCTTTAGCGCAGTTTGAGCTTTTCCCAAATTATCGTTTTCATAGATATGTAACAGGCAACTCAGCTATTGAAGCGGTAAAGGGTATCGGCAACGGCAGAATAGCTTGCTTCACTTCTGCTCCAGGCTCTGCAGGCACAATCGCTACTGGAGACGAAATTAAAGCTCGCTTTCCAGATGCCAAAATCGCAGCTCTAGAACCTTATGAATGCTCAACCCTAGCCACTGGAGGAAGAGGTCAGCATCGCATAGAAGGTATCGGTGACAAGATGTGCACATTGATTCATAATGTGCTTACAACTGATTTTGTTGTTCTGATAAAGGACGATGATACAATTAAAGGACTTAATCTTATTCATAACGGAACAGAGGTATTAGAAAAGATGGGTGTTAACCCAGAACTAGCTGTTAGCATGAAGGATTTATTTGGACCATCCGGCATATGCAATATTCTTGGCGCAATAAAGATGGCAAAATACCTGAAGCTTGGTCCTGATGACAACGTGGTAACCATCGCAACTGATGGCTTTGATAGATACAACTCTGTTATAGAAGATCTCCATAAGAGATATCTGGAAATAGAAGGCTTTGTATTGGAAAGGTGGGCAAAGGATATTTTCCTTGGAGCATCTGAAGATGATATTTACGATACTAGAGGAAAGTCTGCCAAGGAAAAGCTGTTTCTACAAAAGGAGAATGATTGGGTAAAATTCGGTTATAGCAAGGAGTATCTAGATTCCATGAAGCAAATGAGCTTCTGGGATGAAGAGTATAACAAGATTTTTGAATACAATGAAAAGATCATGAAAATGAGATAAAACAGCATGTTTTATCTCATTAAAAGGGCAGGTTTTATGCATCATATTGATTTCTGAAGATGATGCTCATACCTGCCCTTACTTTATATTCTGTTTAATATACCAATTCATCTGACTTCTTATCTGCTATAGCTTGCCTTTCAAACTTCATCTGCTGTTGATTATTCTAAAACCTTCATATATTCATATTCAATGGGAATCCCATTATAGCTGGAAAACTTTTCAATGATTTTTTTAGGTTCTTGTTTATCAATTACTAATATATAGTTGTTAACCGAAAAAATCTTGAACTCTCCATTTTCATTTTTAAACCTATACAATTTAGCCAATTGGGTTGTAGATTTCTCGATAGGTATTTTGACAAAGACACTCTTATATGTTTCATCCCTATCACAATATACCTTTGAAATGAACTGTCTTACAGGTGTTTTAGTTGATTCAGCTAGAAACCCAGGTCCCTTAAATGCATTCTCTAATTCATCAAAATAAGCTTCTTGATAATATGGATGAATATAGGGGCTTACTTTGCTTTCAAGATCATTGAAAGCCATTTTGCGTGCTTGAGTTAGTACTAGACTTTTCTCTATTTCAACAACCTTATTTATCAACTGGGTATCTTCAATGTTTACTGGATTATCAGTACTGACCGCTTTATTACCATAAGTAAAATAAAAAAACAGAGCTGCTAAAATTAGAATAATAAATAGACCAACTATTATAACCTTTTTATTCATTAATCCAAAACCCTCCTAATACCGATTAGTTAAATTATATAACATTTTCCAACTAATGTAAAAGTCTTATGAATATAATTTATTGTAAATTGAAATTAGGAGGTTTATATGAACACTATTTCTCATAAGAAATACCCACTTTTACTTACAGTGACTATGGTTTTATTCACAATATGCAAAATATACTTTATGTATTCAAATACCTTCGCACCGAGCAACCTAGTATCAGCTCTTATACGAACAGGTATTGCACTTACTGCTTTTTACTTTATCTTAAATTACATATTATTTAGAATCAACTTCATATTGAAGCTAGTGATTCATGAAATTTTTGCATTGGTGTTACTTTCAGATATTTTATACTTCAAGTACTTCAACACCTTGCCCTCTGGTACAGAACTTAAGATGCTGAATATTATTCCGTCACTTTTGGACTGTATAAAGGAGCTTTTTCAGCCAGAGTACCTACTACTTTTTTGTGATATTTTGATATTAGCTTTCTTTCATCTCTTTTGGAACAACAAAGATAGAACACCCCTTAAAGCTTTTCGTTCAAACTCAATAATAGCACTGGTATTATTGACAGCTGTCATCTTTGACTCAGCAGCTTTTGGAAGCGGCAACAGCTACCAACTCTATGACTCCTATGGAATATTACACTTTCATGGGAGCCAAATAAAGAACCTATTTAGTAGTGAAGAAACCTATAACAGCAGCACCATTGCAATTAAGAGCCTTGAGAAACCTTCTCAAAATTCTCTTACTTCTCCAAAGAATTTCGGCATTGCCAAGGACCGAAATGTCATTATCCTTCAAGTAGAGGCATTGCAGAACTTTGTGATTAACAGGTCTTACAATGGTCAGGAAATCACTCCTAACCTGAACAAGCTTATTAAGCAAGACTCAATATACTTTGACAGCTATTATTACAACATTGCAAAGGGAGGAACTTCTGATGCAGAGTTTACCACTCTGAATTCCTTGTATCCGGCTTCAGATGCTCCCTCCTACAGCAAATACACAGATATCAATCTGTATGGTCTTCCTAAGATATTAAAGGACATGAATTATTCAACCGTAGCCTTTCACGGTTTTACCCCTGAATTCTGGAATAGAGCAAAAATGTATCCTACAGTTGGGTTTGATAGCTTCATAAGCATAGATAAATTAAAAAGAGATGAGATAATAGGTTGGGGTATCAGTGACAGGTCCATGCTGAAGCAAGCATCAAAGTATTTAGCAAAGGCTAAAAAGCCTGTATGTGCATTTTTGGTAACGCTTACCTGCCATTACCCCTATAATTTGCCTAATAAGTCTATAGCCCTAAAGCTCCCACAAAAGCAGAGCACTTTTATAGAACGCTATATTCAATCAGCTAATTATACAGATGCTGCAATTGGAGAATTCATCGAAGCTCTCAAGAAATCAGGTCTTTACGATAATTCTATCCTTGCAATATATGGTGATCATCACGCTATAGGCTGCAGCGATCCAAGTCTCGTCAAACAAATGACTGAACTACTTGGTGTAAGATATGACGTAGCAGAAATGGCAAATGTACCACTGATTATTAATATCCCTAATTCAAACATAAAGGAGACCAATTCAACCGTCGGTGGTCAGATGGACTTTTTGCCTACCATTCTTAATATGATGGGTATAGATAAGGGCAATATCAATTTCTATGGGCAAGACTTAAGCAATGCAAAACACGGTTTTGCCACAACCCAATTAGTACTTACTAAGGGGTCCTTTATAGATGACAACAATGTCTTTTTAGCTTCGGCTGACGGGATCTTTGAGAATGGAACTGCATGGAATCGCAAGACAAAGGCCAAAGTAGATTTGGAACAATGTCGTGCAGGCTACGAAAAGGTAATAAAGGAAAACGAAGAATGCAGTTACTTATTATCCAACAACCTGCTGCTAGAGCCTCAGACCTTAGATGCTGACAAACAAGTGGCAGACAATAACGCCATATCCCGTAATAGCTTCATGCAAACATTTGCTCAAGTAATTACAGTCACTTTAAAGCATCGATGATTATGACCTAGCCTTGTAATCAGGCTCTTCTCCCTTGAAGAATAAGTCTATATCAATAGTCCAACTAAGCCAATTACCCATGTTAATAAAAAAGACTTGTGACAAAATAAATCACAAGTCTTTTTGAACAAATTTATAAAAATCTACTGAATACCTAACATCATCAAAATACAATTTGCTAATTCTCTACCTTGCGCACCACATGCATGAATGCATTGAGCTAAAGCTTGACCTATCATTACAACACCTCCTAAACAATTTATTCTTTAAATATAATTCAAAATTGTGTAGATGTTATGAAGATAAGGAAATCCGTGCAAAATGCTTATATCACTTTTGGCAATCAGCATGTATCTCCTTGACTTAATAAAGGTGAATACATCATAATCGCATGATTTTCACTTATATATTCATCTTGCAGCTCCTTACCCATCAAATCAAAGGTCTTTCTATGTATAATGTTATTACGTACATAGCCTCCCCAATATTCATGAGTAATCCAATGCTTATTTTCATACACTTTATATACTTTCGCTGATTTCTCTGTTGTTCTCCACTCTCCACGTAAGTATTCCTCATCTAAAGTTAATTGCAGCTGGTACTCCTCATCTGTATCATTATAAATTTGCAAATCTCTATAATTATATACGCATGTGGCTCCACTGCCGAAGGGCTGTGTTCTGCTTACATCTGGGAATACATCATAGCTATGTCTGTATCTCTCTGTTACTGTAAGAGGTGTGTGAAGCGCCATCCAATATATTAAATTTGATAGCTGGCAAAGCCCTCCACCTATCCCTGCTTTGAAGCCTCCACAATACAATACCATGCCTTCCTTGTAGCCCTTTCTTTTCGTAGGTCTTCCAATAAGTCTCCAGTATGAAAAGGTTTCACCAGGTCTTATAACTATTCCATTTAATTTCTTCACTGCAATCTTAAGATTTTCTACTTTATTATATTGCATCCACATATCAACATCCTTTAGTTTCCTAAGTAAAGGTGTTTTATGTTCAAAAGTAATATATGGAAGTAAGTTTACACTTCTATTTTGGGCAAACTTGTTTTCACCGAGGTGCCAGTATATATATCTCCTAATTGTAAAAAATAATTTTCCTACAAGAAGTCTTAATCTACTTCTCTTATTTGGCTTTAGGTTATTCATGTTAAAAACCCCACAAAATATATTTTCTATATTATTCCATATCCATTGTAATTACTCCTCTTTCAACCTAATTCATGGGCTGTATACCCAGCTTTCAGTTCTTATCCCAATTTAAAAAGGCTGAAGAATAGCTTCAGCCTCAAAATCTTACATATATATATCTGAGAATTCAATTGCAATACTTTGTGTAAGTCTTGTATCAATAAGTCCCTTTGTATCTTCGCAAATGTGCTCTTTATCAATGGTTAAGTTTGGAAACTCTACGCAAAAGCTGCTTCCTTGATCCACTTGGCTTGCAACAGAAATCTTCCCACCCATGGCATTTACAATAAGTTTTACAAGAGAAAGTCCTATACCAGACCCTTCCGCTTGACGGGTATAGCTGCTATCAACTTGACCAAATCTTTCAAATATCAATTCATGCTTATCTTTCGGAATCCCAATTCCTTCATCAATTACAAAGACTTTTATACTTTCTTCTGAATCTTTTATATTCACCTTAATGCTTTTATCCTTCGGAGTAAATTTAATTGCATTAGATAATAGATTTAGAAGTATCCGCTCATATTTTTCTTCATCCATGGCAATTATCCTTTGCTCTCCCTCAGACTCAAAGCTTAATTTCACACCCTTTTGATCAGCATATATCCCTACAGACTCTACTATAGAGCTTGTTATATATACAATATCTAGGTTTGTCATATTCAGCTTTATGTTTCCTGCATTTGCCCCGGTTATATCAAGGAGATTATTAACCAAACGTACTTGTCTGAATGTATTTTGCTTAATCTTATCCAAATAATTTTTTACTTTGATTGTGATTTGATCCTTGTATAAAAAGTTCATTGCTTGTAATGCAGAAATTATTACAGTCAGGGGTGTCTTGAACTCATGAGATATGAGTGAAAGAAACTCATCTTTCATTTCAATAATCTTTTCCAAATCCTTCTTTTTTTTCTTTTCTGATTGCAATAGCTCATGCTGCTGGGCCTTGATTGTTTCGCTATGCCTTATATAAGCTGTAATATCTCTACAGGATAATACCCCTGTAGTAAAATTCCCTTTCTGATCATAAATTGGAGTTGCACTAATGCTTACATATATCTCTTTTTCAGGGAATTTAATATTTATTACTTGGTCTCTTATTTCAATACCCTCCAGCATTAAAATCTCAGGCATTTTATCAGGGGCAATTTTACTTCCATCTAAATCATAAAATTCTGCAGCCTTATAGACATCCTCTACTTGCTCTATATCTTTAGTAAAAAACTCCATAGCAGCTTTATTTCTCGATATGAATTTTCCATTTTTGTGAATAATAAATATGGCGTCAGACATATTCTCCATTACGCCTTCCAGTTGTTCCTTTTGCTTTTCAATAACCAAAGCCTTCTTCTCATTCTCTATTCGGTATCTAACCTTTTCAGTAACATTGTTTAAGGACAAAATTAAGAACTTAACTCTTTCATTATCCATTATTGGTGTTATGCTGGTGTCAAAATATTCTATTTCGCTTGTGAGACGGTTTAAGGCTGGTTGCTCCATACAGTAATATGGCTTTTGTGTCTGCACTACTTTTTTCCACAATATTTCATCCGCACTATCCCACCACCCAACTGCATACTGGTGTATCTTTTTACTAATAATGTTACTCTGATTATATTTTTCTAATATAATCTTTTCATATTGTTTATTTGCTTTAAGCAGAGTAAAGTCTTCTACGTAAAACATCGCCATTCCCATTGTGCTATTACAAATAATTTGGTGGGTAAAGCTTAAGGGATTATTAATACTAGTTAGGGGGAGCTGTATAAAGATTACTTGGGTTAATTTATTTTTGGGGTCCTTTATAAACTCTATACTTGTTTGTTTGAAATCAAGGGATTTAGTAAAAATGAAACATCGCTCTATGAAAATCAATTCACTCATGTTTTCGATCTCTCTGTTGACCTTAAGCAAGTCGTTTATTATATATGAAAATTTATTTCCTAGGAGTTCCTCTCTATTATAGCCGGTAAACGCCATAAAACTATCATCAATTTCAGTAATTAACCCACTTTGAACACTAATACAAGACCTCAATCTAACACTATCATCTTTTGAGATATTCATTAAATAAGTACCCCCATTTATAAACCCATAAAAAGGTTTTCCTAAAAAAGCATTTTACAGCAAAATTGTGACAATATCTTCTATTATATAACAAAATTGTAAAGTCTGTTAGGAAAAATAAAAAAACATCTTCAGCTGTTTAACCTTGGCTTGTCAACCTAGGATCAATTGAAAATGCTTTTTCGTCATTCATCTTTAATAATATTAGCCCAGCTTAATATTTAAGCCTGTAAATCTAGTGCCTTAGCTAAAACATTTACTGCCTTTTGTTTATCAGATGAATTGATTGTATAGCTTATGCTTATCTCCGAGGTAGTTACTTGCTTAAACTCGATATTGTTGTCTGCAAATATGTTGAATACCTTTGCCGCTACTCCAAACTGCTTCATCATACCGATTCCTACTACCGAAAGCTTTGTAATATTGCTTTCTCTGCTGACTTCAATTTTAGGCATTTCAGCCTGAAGTTCCTTTGCTGCCATTTCTATTGAATAGCTATCATCTGTGGAGCAGGTAAAGGATACATTTACATAGCCTTCAAAAGGTGCTGTCTGGCTAATCATATCAATATTTATGCTGTGTTTCGCAACTTTATCAAAAATCGCAGCGATGTTTTTAGATTTATACTCAACATTATTTACAGTAATCATCAATACATCATCATTTGTAGTTAAGCCCGTTATTACTCTACCTTCCATCGTTTCATCAAACTCCTTTATCATAGTGCCCTTTTTATCCCCATGAGTCATCCCTACATATATAGGTATATTATATTTGTAGCCCAGTTCAACTGCTCTTGTTTCCATTACCCCTGCCCCCAGACTTGCCATCTCCATCATTTCCTCGTAGCTGATGGCGTCTAATTTCATTGCCTGTGGACACATTCTCGGATCTACGCTATAAATACCCTCAACATCCGTGTAGATTTCACAGATACACTTTAACTTGGCAGCTAAAGCCACTGCAGTTGTGTCTGATCCACCTCTCCCAAGTGTAGTGATATCACCTTTTTCATTTATCCCTTGAAAGCCTGCAATCACAACGATTTTACCTTCATCCAAATGCTTCTTCACATTTTTAAGATCAATATCGGTAATCTGGTTCTTCGTATGCAAACCATTTGTCTTGATACCTGCTTGAAATCCAGTAAGGGAAATCGAGTCATATCCACATTCATGAAGGGCAATTGAAAGTAATGCAATGGATATTTGCTCTCCTGTGGCTACAAGCATATCAAGCTCTCTTTTGTTTGGATTAGGAGAAATCTCTTTAGCCATAGTGATTAATTGATCAGTGGTCTTGCCCATGGCCGAAAGCACTACTACCATGTCATTGCCCTGCTCTTTTCTCTCAATTACCTTCTTGGCTACAGCCTTTATCCGCTCAATAGTCCCTACAGATGTTCCTCCGAATTTTTGTACAACAACTGCCATATTATTCTCTCCCTTCTTTCACTACATATCATTTCTTAAAATATCTTCATAGCTTTCTCTTTTAACTGCCAGCTTTGCTTTACCATCCTTAACAAATACCACTGCCGGGCGAGGTATTCTATTGTAGTTACTGGACATGCTGTAATTATATGCACCGGTACAAAGCACAGCCACAATATCGCCTTTGACAGTTTGAGGAAGCTTAATATCTTTAATGATTATATCTCCTGATTCGCAGCACTTACCGGCAATGGTATAAAGCACATCACCTTCATCGGCCGCTTTGCCAGCAATAATTGCCTCATATTTAGCATCATATAGTGCAGTCCTTGGATTATCTGTCATCCCACCATCTACAAATATATATTCCCGACCCCCGTAGGTTCTTTTTATTGCACCCACTTCGTATAGGGTAGTTCCTGCATTGGCTACAATGGCTCTTCCAGGTTCTATCATTAACTTTGGAATTTTTATATTTAAACTTGAGGCTTGATCTCTGATTAGCCCAAGAACATTTTGCAGGCAGTTTTTTATATCAATTGGTGTGTCTTCCTGGGAATAATATACCCCAAAGCCGCCTCCCAAATTGAGTTCTTCCGTGATGAACCCCTGATTTATCTTTAACTTCGCCACAAACTCCAGCATAATGTTGGCAACTGAATAAAAGGATTCTTCCTCAAAAATCTGTGAACCGATATGGCAGTGCAGCCCTTTTAACTTAACATGCTTGCTGTTCATTGCTTTTTCAATTATATAAATTAATTCCTCACTAAATATAGACTCCCCAAACTTCGAATCATTCTTAGAGGTTTGTATAAAAGCGTGCGTATGTGCCTCAACCCCTGGATTTACTCTTAACAATACATTTACTGACTTATTCAAGCTTTGGCAGATTTCTTCTATTAGATCCAGCTCATGGCTGTTATCCATAACGATTCTGCCTATTCCAACACTGATTGCCATCTCAAGTTCCTGCTGTGTTTTATTGTTACCATGAAAATAGATCTTTTGTACGGGAAAACCTGCTCTAATTGCGGTATGAAGTTCTCCTCCAGAAACAACATCCAAAGATAGTCCTTCCTCATGGATAACCTTGCATATAGCCATGTTTAGAAAGGCCTTGGAGGCATAGATTACTTCAGTATCCAACCCATTTTTTGAAAAAGCATCTTTAAACAATCTGCAATTTTGTCTCACCAGGTCTTCATCTATTACATATAAAGGCGTATTAAAATCCTTTGTTAATTCCACTGCATCGCAGCCACCAATGGACAAACTGCCTTTTTCATTTATCTTCATCGTTCCAAATAGTTTCATAGTTTTTCTCCTCATCTAATCAGTAATTTTAGGTAAACAAAAAACAGTTATGAGCAAAAGGAACTCATAACTGTTTTCAAAAAAACAAATCCTCTTGCCCCGATATGATAAGCACTCCTTGAAGAAATTGGGCAATCTCTACAAGACAGTACTATACTTCTTAAGCATAGTACCAATATATAACCCAAGTTACATATTTCGGCGGTTGGCCCTTTCTTATGATGATTTCATAATACTCATAACAACCGCAGCCTCTATACCATATCGTTTTTTTATTCGATTTTTTAATGATTTATCTTAATTTTGCTAATACTTATTTTATATATTAAAATGTAGTCTATCAAAATTAGTTGGTTATGTCAACAACTATATTCTAAGCAATTAAAACGTAATAATACAAATAGCTACAACATTTTTGTTCGATAAATATTTGACAACCATAAGCTTTTTTGGTAGCTTATTATGGTGACTATTTTTAAGGAGGCTGTTTATGAATAACAACCAAACTCAAAATGTAAAAATTCTTAACTGCGACCCGTCTGGCCTTGGACTATTTGGTCTAGCTATTGTTACTTTGGTCGCATCCTCTCAAAAGCTAGGTATTACAGAAGGTACTTCCTTCATTATACCTTGGGCAATTTTCTTGGGAGGCTTCGCCCAATTATTTGCATGTATTAATGATTCCAAGAGACAAAATACCTTCGGCACAACAGTTTTTGGCGCCTATGCGCTTTTCTGGTTTGGCGTAGCAACATCCTGGATGATTAAACTCGGCGTATTTGGCGAAAAATTTCAATCTGCCGTTGATCCACAACAATTGGGATTTGCATTTTTAGGCTATTTGATTTTCACTCTAATTATGACAATCGGTTCAATGGAAACAAACAAGTTATTATTTATAATATTCTTATTAATCGACTTGTTATTCATCGGTTTAACATTAGATTCCTTTGGAATCGGTGGAGAACTGCCACACCAATTAGCTGCATACTCAGAACTTCTTGTTTCTTTATTCTCCTTCTATGGAGTTGCGGCAACAGTTTTAAATCCTCACTTCGGTAGAGAATTTGTTCCAGTAGGAAAGCCTTTTGGAATATTTAAAAAGTAACTTTTAAAAAATGAAATCCTGGTATAATTTAAGTTATACCAGGATTTTTATTTACCTACTTTTTAGGGCTCACAGGATTTTTAGCAGTTTCTTTCATTGTGCCTGGTTCCACGATTGCACCCATGTATGCTTCTTTTTTTGCAATATTTAGCTTAAATGTGCTTTCAAATCTTTTAATTTGAATTTCTTCTCTTTCAGTAACAATCGAAACTACCAAGCCCTGTTTTCCCATTCTTCCTGTTCTGCCAGCTCTATGTAGATATTCCTTGGGGTCCTCGGGTAAATCTAGATTGAATATATAATTTACATCTTGTATATCCAATCCTCTAGCCGCCAATTCAGAAGCTACCAGTAATTGATATTTATCTCCCCTAAAGCCTTCTAAAGCTTTTTTGCGTTCTTCCTTCTCTGCTGCTCCATAAATACCTGCTGCATTTAGCTTATGGAACTTCAACTTGTTGGTTGTTATATCAATTTCATCGCTTTTATTAATGAATACAATCGCCTTAGGTGGCTCCATTGCCGCAATAAGCTTTCTCAGCATTTCTATTTTATCCCTTTGCTCAGTCAAAAAGTATATATGCTCTACATTGGGATTTAATTTTTCCTTTGCCTCTGCCTTTACTACTGCTGCATCTTTCATTAACTCCTTTGAAATACTCATAGCTCTATCGTTAATAGTTGCAGAGAATACCATCAACTGTCTATCTCTCTGTGTTGTTTTGATAACATCCTTAATTACTCCAATATTGTTATCATCTAAAAGCCTGTCACCCTCATCTATAACAATGGTTTTAACGGTCTGAGCATTGATTTTCTTTCTTTTAATAAGCTCTAGTATTCTACCGGCAGAGCCTACTATGATATGTGGTTTCTCTCTTAGCTTCTCAATTTGTCTGTCAATATTTACATTCCCTATGATTGATATTGATTTTACAGGCACATCAGAATTCTCTGCTAAGGTCTTTATTTGTTTCTCAATTTGCATTACAAGCTCATGGGTCGGTGCTAAAATAATAGCCTGCATTTCACGTTTTGAACTATCTACCTTGTGAAAAATAGGCAGCAGATATGCAAGAGTCTTACCACTACCTGTTTGGGACTGTCCGATGATATCCCTGTTTTCCATGCCTAGGGGGATAGCCTTAGATTGTATGGCTGTCGGTTCTTCAATACCCTGTTTTTTCAAACCCTCTATTAAGCTTTCGTTTATTTTTAAATCTAGAAATGTTGCTGTCATATTTATCTCCTCTTTATCTTATGTGTATATATATAGTTTACCATTTTATTTGTAAATTATAGAAATATTATAGCACATTTTTACCTAAACAAAAAAATAGTGTAAATAAAACCCTTCAATGATAAACTAATATATGTTATGAAAGAGGATAATTCATACAAAATCACTAGAAGTAGTAAGATTATATTCAATCAAGGAGATAACAAAATGGGAAAAACATTGGTATTAGCGGAAAAGCCTTCGGTAGGCCGAGATTTAGCAAAGGTGCTTAATTGTAACCAAGGTGGCAATGGCTGCTTGATAGGTCCAAAATATATAGTAACATGGGCTTTAGGTCATTTAGTGACCTTAGCGGATCCAGAAGTTTATGATAATAAATATAAAGCATGGAACCTTGAGGATTTGCCAATGCTTCCTAGTAAAATGGAACTGGCAGTAATCAAGGATACCTCTAAGCAATATGGTATCGTCCGCAACCTGCTTAAGCAGCCTGATGTTGACAGTCTCGTAATTGCAACAGATGCAGGACGCGAAGGAGAATTGGTTGCTCGTTGGATATTAGAGAAGGCAGGCTTTAAGAAGCCCGTTAAACGTTTATGGATATCCTCTCAAACAGACAAGGCTATTAGGGACGGCTTTAACAACCTAAAGCCCGGCAAGGATTACGAAAATCTATACCGAGCTGCCCAGAGCCGTGCTGAAGCTGATTGGCTCATTGGTCTAAACGTAACCCGGGCGCTTACATGTAAGTATAACGCTCAGCTTTCAGCGGGAAGAGTGCAAACTCCAACCTTGGCAATGATTGTTCAAAGAGAGAATGAAATAAGAGGCTTTATCCCTAAGGACTACTGGACCATAGAGGCTAAGGTGAATGGTTTTACATTATTCTGGAGAGATAAAAGCAGCAGCAATACGCAACTGTTTGACAAAGCAAAAGCAGAAGCAATTACAAAGAAGCTCCAGGGTCAAACAGGTGATGTAACCGAGGTTAAGAAGGAATCCAAAAGCGAGCCTCATCCTCTAGCTTATGACTTAACAGAACTGCAGCGTGATGCAAATAAACGCTATGGATACTCTGCTAAGCAAACGCTATCCATTATGCAGACCTTATATGAAAGACATAAGATCCTTACATACCCTAGAACGGATTCAAGACATATTACAACTGATATTGTTCCCACGTTGCCTGACAGATTGAAAAGTATGGCTGTAGGTCCATATGCCGCAATGGCGCAAGTGCTGCTTAGAAACAAGATAAATACAAGCAATCGATTGGTTGACAACAGCAAGGTCAGCGACCATCATGCCATTATACCTACAGAACAGCCTGTTAGCCTTTCAGCTTTAAGTGCTGAAGAACGCAATATATTTGACTTGGTAGCGAAACGTTTTCTCGCAGTCCTTAGCCCTGCATATCAATATGATCAAACCACAGTAAAGGTGGAGGCATCAGGTGAGCAATTATATGCAAGAGGCAAGGTGACTACTGCTATGGGCTGGAAGGCGGTTTATAATGATAGGGATGGCTCAGAAGCGAACAATGACGAGGATAGAGAACAGGCGCTTCCTAGCATACAGCGTGGAGATAAGCTAAAATTCTTATCTGTAAGCTCCATGAACAGAAAGACAAAGCCACCGGCAAGATATACTGAGGCAACGCTGCTATCTGCAATGGAGCATCCGGGTAAATTTATAGAAAATGAAGCTTTAAAAGAGGCTTTAGATAGAACCAGCGGTCTTGGAACACCTGCTACAAGGGCTGATATCATTGAAAAGTTGTTTGGAACCTTTTATTGCGAGAGAAAGGGTAAAGAGATTTTCCCAACTGCAAAAGGAATCCAGCTTATAGGCTTAGCACCTGTGGAGCTTCGTTCTGCTGAGCTAACTGCGAAATGGGAACAGCAGCTTTATGAAATTAGCAAAGGAAAAGTCGATTCTAAGGCTTTTATGACTCACATCAGAACACATGCATCAAAGCTGGTTTCTGCTGTAATTGCAAGTAATGAGGCATATAAACATGAGAATATGACTAGAGAGCGCTGTCCTGATTGCAGCAAGTTTCTACTAGAGGTCAAGGGCAAAAGAGGCAATATGCTGATATGCTCAGATAGAGAATGTGGCTATCGAAAGGGAGTTTCTGTAGTCTCCAATGCAAGATGCCCGCAATGTCATAAGAAGATGGAGCTTAAAGGTCAAGGAGAAGGTAGAATATTTACTTGCGGCTGCGGCTATAGAGAAAAGCTATCCGTCTTTAACAAGAGAATGGAAGAAATAACCGATAGCAGTGACAAACGAACTGTTGCAAAATATATGCAGGAACAGAAAAAAGAAGAGCCTTTAAATGATGCAATGGCTGATGCCTTAGCAAAATGGAAAGCGATGCAGGAAAAATAGAAATATAAAGGCTATACTTGAGTTATCTCATCAAGTATAGCCTTTAATTACAGAAAGGCATGGAAACCTTCCCCTACAGCGCCAAATCCTTCATTTGCGCCAAGGTATCAATCACTGCAAATATTAATACCCTAGCTAGGTTTGCTGTGGTATTGTCCAAATCAAATCTAGGTGAAACCTCTGCGATATCAAAGCTCACTACTTTGTTTGACTTAAGGATATATTTTATAAACTTTAGTACCCCCTCAGGGTCTAAGCCCAAGGGCTGTGTAGCACTTACTCCTGGTGCAAAGGCTGAGGAAAACACGTCTGCACATATGGTTATATAAATATGATCATTATGCTTAATAAAATCATCTAGCCTCTCCAGCATGCTCCAATTGTCACTGCTAATGATATCCTTAGCCAATATATATTCTGCACCCAACTTATCTGCTGTTTTGAACAGCTCTATTGTATTGCTGTGCTTTTGAATTCCCATGCAGAAATAGGAATACTTCAAGTCATTACTTGCACACTGATCAGCGATTTGTCTGAACATCGTACCTGAGCTGCCCCCATTGGGGTATGGGCGCAGGTCGAAATGAGCATCAAAGTTTATTACCCCTATATTTGGTTTTTGCTCTATTTTAGTTAGATTATTTAGTATACCCATATAATGTCCAAAGGCTACTTCATGGCCTCCTCCCAATACAATTGGAAAAAGCGTTAAATCCAAAAGTCTATCCACAGCCTTCGCCAGTAATTCTTGGCTCTCTTCTAAATTGCCATCCTCGCAAAGTATGTCCCCAGCATCAAAAAGCTTCACCTCCTGCGTGAATCTACAAGGCAGGTTCGCCAATGCTTTTCTAATATTTTGTGGACCCTTGGCAGCACCAACTCTGCCTAAATTTCTTCTAACACCCTCATCACTGCAAAAACCTATAAAGACAATTCCAAGCATCCCAGTATCAATATTAAGAACCGGTTCTCTTAAGTCTATCCTTTCAACACACTGATGCAATCTAAAAGCATCATAGTTTGTTTCACTGTCTATACGGCCTGTCCATACATTTTCCTCGGTTGCCTTATATCTTAAATTAAACATTACTACCTCCAAAAAACAAAAACTTGTAGTTATAGTATAACATACAAGCTTTGCTAATCTGAATAATGCGCTATTCTATTTTTTCTTTTCGTCACCATCTAATATACCTATTGACTTAAGCTGCTTCGCAATAAATTTTTGCAGCACATGCCCAAACCTCTTTGGTGGCTTGTTATCAGGGGTCTCAATTGCAATGTCAGCCATTTTCATGATGCTTTCATAGGACTTTGCCCCTGCGATAAATCTGCCGGAGTGACAAAATATTGCATCATCAATCCCTAATATTTCGTTTAACTCCTCATCCCGCTTGCCTGCCCATGTTTCCGGCAAGCTTTTCCTATTACCTAAGGAGCCGCTTCCTCTAACAGTTTGAAGCAAATATTCGTCCTCTCTTGGAAAAACAACATATAAGATCTTTCTTTCCCGATCTATACTGTTTAATACTCTTGCCCAAGGGTAAGATCTATCAAGTATTAAGAGTTCTTCTCTCGGACGTTTTTCAAAGGCTTCGGCAATCGGAGCCTTGGCCTTCACTGTAGATATTTGCTGTGCCAGCGCATTCCCTAGAATAACGTCCGCCAGCTTGACTGCTTGATTGAAATATTCGTCCTCATTCTCTGCGTCTGCATTCCAAGGCGGATTAAAATTTGATATTATCGAAGAGATATTTGGTGTAGGAATAATCGTCATAGCAGCTCTGATGCCATTATCAGAAGCGTCAATTGACTCTATAAGATTCCTATCAATAGATCTGACTATACTACTTATATCACCCTCAGACAGCTCTTTATCATTTGCACGGACCACATCTTTGCCAAACTTTCTCCATATTAGACCACAAGCAGCATAGGGAGTCCCTTTTTCTCTAAATTCCTTTTCCACCTGATGGTGATCAAATTCCCCATCACCAACATCATATACTATATCTAGTTCCTTCAGCACCTCTAAATCACGAGTTCGTACAACCTCAATATCGAATATTTCTTTTAATATAGCGGTTGCCATTACCTCATCAGCATGAAATCTACCGTCATGGGTTCCTACTTTTTTTGGCTCTTTTTTTGTTTCTATGATAACACCTTCTATCTATGTATTTAGTACTGTATTCTTTACCTAAGGAATGAATTTTCTTACGATTAGCTTCAGCAGCAACAGAAACATGCTTTGATAGCTGTAGCTCCGAAGCAGGGCAAAGTAAGTTTCTTTAGGGGTATTCCTCTTGGGTAGATGAAGCTTTACTCCAGAAAGTTATTCCTTAGTTAAAGTGTTTGTGCTTTTTATATTTAAGTATAAATTAAACATATTTATTATTTACTGTTCGTTATCCTTTGATACCTAAAAAACTACTTATCTAAAGTCCTCCATAAATCCTTCTGCATCCTTGGGTTTCCATTGCCTATCAACAAGGCCCGGACCTTCTTTTAAATAGTTAACTCTATCAAAATATGAGCTCTTTTCTTGTTTGTAAAGTATTCCCAAGGGTATTCCATTATCTCCCCATTCTAAGGCCTTTTGAAAGGCTGCAACTCGATCTTTATTATCATAGTTTGAGTAATCAATATTATATACTCTATCCTTATACCACTTATATGTATTTACCTTGTTAAAAGCGATACATGGCTGAAGCACATCTATAAGTGCATAGCCATTATAATTTATAGCTTCCTTCATTATTTCAACCAGCTGTTCTTTCTCTCCGGAAAAAGCTCTGGCCACAAATCCACAACCCATAGAAATAGCAAAAGCTAATGGACTAATAGGTTCAGAAGTATTGCCGTCAAACTGCATTGTAGTTATTTGCCCTAGGCCGGTTGTAGGTGATGCTTGCCCCTTTGTTAGACCATATATTTGATTATTATGCACCACATGAGTAATGTCTACATTTCTTCTAATGCCATGGAGCAAATGATTTCCACCCTCACCATAGGAGTCACCGTCTCCTGAGTGGATTATAACCTTTAAATTCTTGTTAGCTATTTTTATTCCCTGGGCAGGTGGTACAGCTCGCCCATGCAAGCCATTAAACCCATTTGCATTCATATAATGAGGTGTCTTAGCCGCCTGTCCTATGCCAGATACAATTACAACCTGATGGGGTTCTAATTCTAGTTCTGCCAATGCCTGCTTAAGAGATGGCAGTATGTTATAATTTCCGCATCCGGGGCACCAAGATATTTCATCCTTTACATCGTAAATCTTTGTATCCAACATTTACAGCACCTCCTTTTTTACTCTTGATGCGATTGTATATGAATCAATTTGTCTTCCAGTATAATTTAATATGCTATTTGTCATGAAAATTCCTGTTTCTTGTCTTATCAGCCTTGCCAATTGCCCTGTGAAGTTTTGCTCTACATTAACAAGTTTCTTTGCTTTCGCTGTATACCTTTTCAATAGCTTGGTGGGCAGAGGATATAAATCACCAAATACCAAAGCACCTACTGATTTTCCTTCCTGCTCAAGTATTTCTACTGCTTCTCTAAGAGGTCCCTCCATAGAGCCCCAGCCAATCAATAAGGTTTCCGGTTCGTGGACCCCATAGAAGTTTGGCTCCTGCATTTCTGTGGCTAAACCCTCAAGTTTTTTCATTCTCTTTTTCATCATTGCTGCACGAATTTCTATTGATTCCGATATATGCCCATACTCATTGTGTTCATGACTGTCGGACAGCACCACAGCGCCAGGAATCTTTCCAGGAATAATTCTAGGAGATACCCCATTTTCTGTAAGCATATATCTTTTATATCTTTCCCCCACCAATAGTTCAGTATCAGAGAAATGTCTATCTATGGTGACTTTGTCAAAATCGAAAGGTGCAATTGTTTGAGCAGAATCAGCCAAATGCTGATCAGTAAGTATTATTACCAACACCTGATATTTATCTGCTATATTCAAGGCTCTTACAGTCTGATAAAAGGCATCTTCTGGACTCCTGACTGCTAATACCATTCTAGGAAACTCCCCATGTCCTGCGGCTAGAACAAAGTCCAAGTCGGCTTGCTCTGTACGTGTAGCCATACCAGTTGCTGGGCCAGGTCTTTGAGAATTAACAACCACAATTGGCAGCTCCATGATTCCTTGCAAGCTTAAGGCCTCCACCATAAGTGCAAAACCACCGCCAGAAGTGCCAGTCATAGCTCTAGCCCCTGCATAAGAAGCCCCCAGCACCATGTTAATTGCTGATATTTCATCCTCCACCTGCTCCACTACTATGCCTGCATCATCCTGTCTCATGGAGAGCTGTGTCATAATACTGGTAGCTGGTGTCATAGGGTATGAGGCATAAAAGCTGACGCCTCCTGCCAAAGCCCCCATTGCAATGGCTGCATTACCATTTATAAATATATGATTATCCTTAAGGGATGTAGATATCTCAAAGCTTTTCTCAACATATTCGTAGCCTTTTGTGAAAGCTAGGTAGTTGGATACTGCAGTTTCCTTTTCAAATTTCTCCATAAATATCTCTTGCACCAAGTCTAGGTTCTGCCCAAATATCTTAAGCAAAGCCCCTGCTGCCACAGAACCGGAGGTCTTAGGATTTTTTATAACCTCTGCTATTTTTGCTAATGGAACCTTAACAACCCTGCTATGTACTATTTCTAAAGCTTCATCACAAATTATCACTCCGGTCTCCCTGAGCCTATCCTGATGAAATTCAACGGTCTCCTTATCTAAAGCAATGATAGCATCTAGTTCTGGCCAATGAGAATATACTGATTCTGTTCCAAATCTAACTTGAATAAAGTTGTGGCCGCCTCGAACTCTAGACATATAATCCTTATTGGAATAGACGTAATAACCCTTGCGCTTTAATATTTTTTCAACCAAAACACTTATTGTATCTATACCGAGGCCCGCAGCCCCGCCGATTAAAATATTGTATTTCATATCCACACCTCACTGATTAGTTTTTGATTATAATATACTCTAACTACATTTTATCATGCATCGTAATGTTAATAAATTTACTTTTTTTCCATTTAATTATTCAATATCCATAAAATACTAATAAATATGCATTGTTCCAATTCATTTTTTATAATATTCTGTATACTCCTTTTATCTGAAAATATTGATAAGTAAGTATTTTCAAATGAAATATATTATGCTATAATCTCTTTATGTTTACTAGAGAGTAGTTCATATATATACATTTTTAATAGTTTGTTATATATTTGACAAGTTATTAAACAACTAATAACAAGCAACCAACTACTCTATCTATTAAACTAATTTATTTTGAAGGGAGCTCAAAATGCTATTTAAACTTGATTCAATCCAAACTCTAGCCTTAGCAGTTGTCGTACTAATTATTGGCGAATTTTTAAGAAAAAGAATTAAATTCCTAGAACATTTTTGTATCCCCGCACCAGTAATCGGAGGTATATTATTCTCTGTTGTTGCTTTATGGGGCTATTCAACAGAAGCATTTAAGTTTGAATTCAACGATACTCTAAAAAGCCTTTTCCTAATTGCATTTTTCACTACCATAGGCTTTACTGCCAGCCTTAGACTATTGAAAAAAGGCGGCATACAGGTAATGATTTTCTTATTTATTAGTATGGTATTAGTTGTAGCACAAAATGCACTTGGTATAGGTATGGCGCAAATGTTCGGCTTACACCCTTACATCGGACTAGCTACAGGTTCTACACCTTTAGTTGGCGGTCCTGGAACTGCGGGCGCTTTCGGTCCTTTGTTTGAGCAAAACGGTGTAGAAGGTGCTGCTACAGTTGCAATGGCTGCCGCTACATTCGGACTTATCTTTGGTTCATTAACTGGTGGTCCTATAGCAAAACGCTTAATTGAGAAGCACAAGCTAAACAAAAAAGGCGTTGACAAAGAAGTTACACTAACTCTTGAAGAAAAAGTTAGAAATCTTAATGGAGATTCACTTTTAAAATCCGCAATCATTATAGTTATTGCCATGGGTCTCGGTTCATTGATTTCAAAGTATTTTGTAAGCTTAGGATGGACATTCCCTCCTTACATCGGCGGAATGTTGGCTGCTGCGATTATCAGAAATCTTTACGATGCATTCAACAAAGAGTTGATTATTGAAGAGGTTGAAGTAATTGGAAACATATGTTTATCCTTCTTCCTATCAATGGCATTAATGTCATTAAAGCTTTGGGAATTGGCGAACCTAGCATTACCAATGTTCGCTATACTATTAGCACAAGTAGTATTAATGGCTATATTTACGTACTTTATAGTATACAGAGTGATGGGCAGAGACTACGAAGCTGCAGTTATGGCTTCAGGTACATGCGGCTTTGGACTTGGTTCAACAGCAAATGCAATGGCGAATATGGATACGCTTACTAATAAGTACGGAAGAAAAGCTCCTAGAGCTTACTTCGCAGTACCACTTGTTGGCTCACTATTCATAGACTTCTTTAACGCTTTTGCAATCACATACTGTATTAACTTATTTAAATAAACACTTTAAATAAACACATTGAAAAAGAACCAATCTTGTGCAGACACATGCTGCACAAGATTGGTTCTTTTATTAATATTATATCTTTTCTATAAGATCTTTTCTAAATTTGTCTATTTCCGGAGTCAGCTTATTGTTGCTATCTACCAACAAAATCATAAACTCTTTCAACTCCTTCTTTAATTGACTATCCTCTGATGTGGAATCAATGCTTTCATATGCCGCTTTCGCATCCGCTTCCATTATATTGCTATCGTATGAAAATAAAGGAGTGTTATTTAATCCAAGAAATACGAAGGTTTTATATTTTCTATAAAGTTCTGATACCTCAAGCAATTTGCTTGAGGCCGGATACTTACCTATAAAGGCTTCTTGCTTTAATGCTCTTTCTAACAGTTCATCCCAGCCTATTACAAGTGCTGCGTCCTTTGCAGGTACTTTATCTGATTCAACTGACATTAGCTCTATGTAGCCCTTTATGTCTTCTGGTAAGAATGCAGAATAATTCTTGTAAGCACTGTAGTTTATTATTGGAAAAAACATTCCTTCTGCTGTCTCTACCTTGTAGCCGCCTTGTATTGTTTCATCAATTAAATTCTTCAAAGCCTCAGTTTCTGAATTTGCTAGATCATTAATATCCTTTTTAGCTAAATATATCTTTATAAGTCCTTCTTGTATTTCTGTGCCCTCATAGTACTTTTCTTCTAACTTAGAAAGATATTTCTTTTGAAGCTTTTCTACTTCTTCAACAATCAAAGCAACATTTTCCTTTGATAGAACTTTTGCATTTTCATCTAGAAATTCAAAAACCGCTTTTGGTTCTGCACCACTCTCTATTAGCTTTTTATAGTTATCCATTATAGAAGCTTCATTGTTTTGTGGTTCTTGTACTGCCGGGTCAGGCTGTTTGCTTGGGTCAGTATTAGAAGTACATCCCGTCAGCAAGCTAGCTGCTAATAGCACCGATATAACTAATATTAGCCCAAGTTTTGTTAACTTCTTCTTGTAAAGTTTTAAATTTTTCATCTTTAAGTCCCCCTACTTTCACTTAACACATTTTATTATGGCATTATATTCATTATGACGTAAATTAAGGTCAAAGGTTTCAATCGTGAGTAGTTATACTTTTTTATTCTATAAAAAGCAAAAACTGTGATTACTCACAGTCTCTAAATACAACATATTATTAATTTTCATTGTTTCTTTCAGATTCTTTTAGTCAATAATACAATACCGCTATTTCTAGCTATATAGTAGCCAACACTAACAATACCAGAAGCAAAAGGTACCAGCATAAAAACCAATGCAAAATTGCTTTTTATACCCGGTATTATTGATACCAAACACCCACCTGCGAAATTTACCAAAAGCCATATTCCCCCGGCAATAACATTTCTTTTGCAGAAGGTACCTATATTATGGTCAATTGTACCTGCAACCAATTGTGCAAAAGACCCTATAACCGGTGTAAACCTGGCAAAAACAATTGTTATAAAATCAGATTTATCATATATTACTTTGGTTCGATTGATATATTTAGTTTTTATGAAAGGAATTTTCTCGTTGTTTATCAACTTGTACCTTATTACTTTTCCAATATAATATGAAGTTAAATCTCCAAGGGCGATGGCTGCAATTAAAACAATAAACGATAAGAAAGGGTTAAGCAGCCCAGCAACTGATAGAGAAGCCACCAGAAAAATTAGTGAAACACTTGGCAGCACTGGTGCTGTAAATACAAATGCTGCACCAATAAAAAGAATCAGAAACATAATTATATATGCTAAGCTTCCGCCGTTTCCTACCACACGCTCTATTAATATATTAGCCTTTGCTAATATATTAATAATAGTATTTACAAATGCCAAACTGTATCCCCTCCCTTCCACTTGCATTACTTGCAACTCTAATTATTTATTATGATATATAATATGAAAAATCTAAATATATTCTACAAAACATATCTTTATTATAAGGTCATATTTCATTCCATTAGTATATACGCAATTTATTGATAGATTACTTCAATATACAAGAAGCTTTTGATAATTAGTTTATAACAGATATTTAATACTTTTAAATATATTACTTACATATTACCATAAAAAGAAATATCTTCAAGATAATCTCATTTTCAGGGACAGATTACATCTTTTTATTCTATTAAATACATTATAAAAAGAACGATAAAAACAAATCATTAAAAGCATCTGCTTTTGCGTTATTAAATATGTATTTTGCACAATAAACGAACCATGGAAGATATTTCTGCTCTAATTACCCAATATACATATCTAATCAAACTTATATCATCAATCATTATCAATTTTACTTAGATATTCTTCATTTTTTATAAAATCTTCTTTGGTCAATCCAAAAAGTACTATATCCATATATCGACCATCTGAATATACTTGCTGTCTTCTCACACCCTCTTGGACACTACCAAGTTTTTTTAGCATTGTCCCTGAACCAATATTGCCTTCTAGTATAGAGCAATTATATTTATTAAGCCTGCGCTCCAAAAAAGCGTATTTTAGCAGTATCCGCATAGCCGCTGTGCCATAGCCCTTGGCTCTGTACTCACCGCCAATTTGCATGCCTATACCAAAGGTACCATTTCTCTCATCTATGGAGTTGAGATTTAAACCACCTACCATAACACCTTCCAAAGTCTCAATTGCAAACATCAACCTTCCGGAGGCTGGATCAAAATCCGAATACTTTTCTATGGACTTCATATGTGCCGACAGAACTGGAGGCAGCTCTAACTCATACTGCAGCATCAATCGGGCTTTGCTATCATACAAGTCACCAAATCCATTCTCCCAGTCCTCAAGCTTCAGGGCACGCAATCTAACCAACTCATTTTGCCAATAGTAATTTGTATAGCATATTTCTTTCATAAAAACACCTCTTATAGCTGATTAAAGAATAAATTCCTTTATCATAATTATAATATTGTTTATCTTGAAGAACATTATAAAAGTTACTTTTAATAATGTTCACCTCAAATTTATTATTTAATCTGCATGAAATGGTATAATATTAGAAATACAATGCTTTAAGGGGCGAAAATAAATGAAAAAAGAATTAATGGATTATTGTTTATCTTTAAATATAGAATATGCAGGTATTGCGCCGATTGGACCCTACAATGAGCTGGCTGAACGATGGAATAGAAGAATAGTGCGAAACCATATCACAGGCTTTGAAGAAAAGGATTTCAATCGCAGAATTGATCCAACCCTCACTATGGAGGATGCTAAATCAATCATTGTCTGTCTGTTTCCTTATTTTATAGGCATCAACGAGGATTCTAACCTTTCGAAATCCAGTTTTACTGTAGATTATCATACCATTGCAAAGACTAAGCTGGAACAAATAGGTGAATTTCTTAAAAAGATAAATCCACAATTTGAATATATGACTTTTGTTGATAACGGCCCCTTAGCAGACCGCTACTTAGCCTACTTGGCTGGTTTAGGCTACTTCGGCATAAACTCCCACATCATCACAGACAAATATGGTTCCTATGTGTTCATTGGGTATATCATCAACAACTATGCTTTTGAGCCAGATAAGCCTCAGGACAAGACCTGCATAAAATGTGGTGCATGCGTTAGAAGCTGCCCAGGCTGCGCTATATCAGGGGATTTTGATATCAACCCTTTGCTGTGTCGTTCTTATATAACACAGAAAAAAGGGGAGCTGACTGAGCAAGATATAGAGATATTAAGAAAAAGTGCCTTAGTTTACGGCTGTGATATTTGCCAAGATGTATGTCCTTATAATAAAGATGTGGCCCATACTCCCATTACCCAGTTCACAGAAAATGTTAAAAGAAATATTGAATTTGAAGAACTTCAGGAGATTTCCAACAAAGAATTTACGAGGCGTTATAAGCATAGGGCATTTAGTTGGCGCGGCAAAAACATGCTGCTGAGGAATTTTAAATTAATTACTTTGTGTGGTAATAGCGCCGATAATGACATAATAAAAAAATGAAACGTTCAGTTTATTTAAGTTTTATATAGTGGAATAAACAAGGATTTGCTTTTGATATTCTATTGATAATACGTTTACTGCTTCTGTCTGATATAGTCTATGAGTCGAACCCCAAAGAACTTCTCCTTGGTGGTATAGTGACCGCCGAAGGGCTGTGTTATATGATGTTCGATTCTGACCCTAGATGCATACTCAGATACTTATAAGCTTCGACTAACCAAGGATGAATCACTTTAAGTTTGGATTTGTTGTCATATAAGTATTTCACATAAGCAAATACTCCATGTTCCAATGATTTTTTAAGTCCTTCTTGTACTAAATCATCATAAGGAGGTATTCCCCCTTGATCCCATTTAATCTTATCCGCAATAAATAAAATCATATCTAATTTGGTTGGGTTTGCTTTCAACGTTGAATGACAACAAATTGCATTTAAAATTCTTTCATCTGTCATTCCAAATATAATCCTCGCTATCTCTGCAGATAACTTCTGGTGAATAATTAAAGGAAATGCTCTCTCTTCTGGCATTATGCATAGATTGAGAGATTCAGCAATTTCTATATGCTTATCGCGCTGAATAATAATACTGATATCATGCAGAAAACATGCAATCTCTATAGTTTCACCATCTTCTTGGAATAATTTAGCGAGTCTTTTTGCCTCATTAGCTACTTCTTTTGAGTGCTCAGCGACTATCACTTTGCCATAATCATTCAATAAATCAATGCAACACTGTGGAATAATATATACAGCGCCAAGTCTTTCTCTTATTTCTATCAAAAGTGGATGCATAACGTCTCCTATTCCCATTGGAAAATTCATTCTTATATCCGAATAAACTCTATATGATCCCGCAGAGCTAAGGCTCCATGACCTCAGTTCCTTTTCTAAAGACACTAATTAAAGCCCTATGTTTTCCTTAAGTCCAACATAGCTTCCACAGTTAGGAAATTCATTTAATACTATATCTTTGAACTTCTCAGAAAATCCATAATTGGTCAACTCCTTGATATATACCATTCTGACATCAAGGATGGGATTTGAGTCATACACATTTGTTGGAAGAGTTATCTTACCAGATTCTCTTTCTAGTAAAAATGAAATATGGAGTATAGGTGGTGATGCATCAGGCATATCGCATAAATATAGCAGTTTAACTACATTTGCGTTCAATCCGGTTTCCTCTAGCACCTCTCTTACGACTCCCTGTTCAAGGGTCTCGCCATTCTCGAGTCTCCCCCCTGGCAATGACCAAGCCCGTCCTGGCGTTACTCTTTGTTTCACTATTAAAATTTTATTTCTTTCAATCAGTATACCTGTAACTCTTATCTGAAAAGAATTATTCATAAGCCACCTACTTTAATTTTCTACAATCCCCACATTGCGCTATGGCGTACATCTCAATAACTAATAACTATATATATTCTACTATATTCTTCCTTTTTAACATAGTCAAATAAACGGATACAAGCAATAAAAAGGCCGTGAGTTATCACAGCCTTTTCCTTCCTTATGGTCTCCAGATATGCCAAAGATGATTATTTTGACCTCTGGCAAATACATCTAACCTATTGCCACCCCAAGATACTGCAGCAGGCTCCGAGGTTATTACTCCATCAAGTGATTGCCATCCACTCCATCTGTTTCCATTCCAATTTCTATATAACAACTGGTTATTTCCGCCACGAGCAAATACCTCTAAGCGATTAACTGCAGTTGATGCAACACCGGGTCCTGAGGTTATAACGCCTCCACCCAAGTCTTCCCACTCACTCCAGTTCGTGCCGTTCCACCATTTATGCCATAGACTGTTGTTTTGACCGCGTCCAAATACATCAATTCGATTTGGACCCCAGGATACCGCTGCAGGAGCAGAGGTTAATACGCCGCCTAGGTCTTCCCACTCACTCCAACGAGTTCCATCCCACCATTTATGCCATAATGCATTATTCTGACCTCTTCCAAATACATCTAAGCGGTTGGGCTGCCATGATGCCACAGTAGGAGCAGATGTTAATACTCCACCTAAGTCTTCCCATTGACGCCAACCTGTTGCAGGCTGCTCCCTAATATTTCTCAATGTAAATCGAATAATATCTCTTATAATCTGGTTTATTCGGTTGTTTGGTACACCATAGCCTCTTAGTGTCGCGAAAATTCTTGTATTATCACGTTGATAAGCATTGAACATTGCATTTGTCCTTTGTTCTATACTTCCTGTGTACTTGTTTTCGTTTTGCAAAACATACGTAACAATGTTTCTAAATATATTACGGACCACAGGTCTTTGAACTCCATATCTTTGAAGCTCTGTATAGTAATTGCCAAATTCACGATTTATAAGTGCCATGATTCTATTGACATCCTGTGGTCCTTGGCGCATCAGGTCATCGTCTTCTAATGCATCATCTTCTTCGTAATCATCCTCTAAATAATCTGTTTGCATATTATTATAAAATGGGCAAATGTATCCTGGATTTATGGGACAAGCATAGGGCTGTCCATAGGTTGGCATCTGTAAGTATGGCCAATTCCCGTTATATGAACTCATCTATCAACCACTCCTTTAAATGAAACTATTACATGATATGCAGCTGCTTCATGAATGGTGAATAAATATAAACATAAAAAAAGCGCTGCATCTATTTTAAGGGATGCAGCGCTAATGATTATTAAACTAGTTCCTAACAAGGAATATCAATCTATAAAATATTTAGCTCTTATTTACCAGCTGCAGCGCTTTCGCCTGCAATCCTGCCAAATACAGTCATATCAGCCAAGGCGTTTCCACCTAGACGGTTGCTTCCATGAATACCTCCAGTAGTCTCACCTGCCGCATATAGACCTGGTATTATTTTGCCATCCTTATCTAATACTTGAGCGCTTGTGTTGATTTGTATTCCACCCATTGTATGGTGAACTGTCGGTACACGAGCACCTGCATAGTAAGGAGGTGCATCAAGCTTATCCTTGAATAAGGTTCTACCAAATGCATCCTTGCTGCCTTTTTCGACTGCTTTGTTAAATTCAGCAACAGCCTTCACAAGGTTTTCTGGATTCGCGCCTATTTGCTTAGCTAGGTCTTCCAATGTATCGGCCTTATAAGCTCTACCTTGTTCAACCAATTCATCTATAGTTTCATTAAAGTTATTCTTTATATCTCCAGTTGGATATGAATGCTTATCTACAATTACCCACATAGATGCATCTTTTTGTTTAAACAATGCCTTTGTCATTACGTCTCTGCGTTGTCCTTCATCCACAAAGCGATTGCCATCTTTGTTTACAAATATACGATTCTCTACGCCCTGCTCAATATTGCCGCTTAAGCTTCCTGTTTTAGGATCTCCCATAGGCAGTAACTGAATATGCTCCATGCCGATTAGATTAGCACCAATTTTTTCTGCCATAATCATACCGTCACCTGTAGCACCAGGATGATTTGTTGTTTTTATAGTTGTAAGAGTCGGCCACATTTTATTGTAGGTATCTCTCATCTCAACATTTGCTCCAAAGCCGCCGGCAGCAACAACTACCCCTTTATTTGCTTTAAGGATAACCTTTGCGTCTTTACCTTCAGCATTAACGCCTACAGCCTTGCCGTTTTCCATTATGATCTCTATTGCTTTTGTATCATACATAATCTCTATACCGTTGCTATTTTTCTCAACATAGCTCAAATATGTATCAATAAATCCAGTTCCTAATGGCTTTACAGGCTTATGCGCTCTTGGCCATAAACCTCCAAGCACAGTAAATACTTCACTTTTAAATTCCATACCTAGGCTCTCTAACCACTGAATAGCTGGGTAAGCATTTTCAGTCAAAGTCTTCACAAGCTCAGGATTGCCAAGCTTATCTCCACCTTCAAAGGTTTGCGTATAGTGTTTTTCTGATGAATCCTCAATACCTTGCTTTGCCTGTCTTACTGGGTCAGCAGCATTAAAAGCTCCACCTGAAAGAATTGTGTTGCCTCCTGCTTTTGGCATCTTCTCTATTACTACAACCGTTGCTCCTTTTTGATGCGCAGTAACTGCAGCAGCAAGACCTGCACCACCAGCGCCAATTATGATAACATCGGCTTGTTTTTCTATAGTTTCTCCACTTGCTGCACTCTTAACAGGCTTAGTTTGTAAATTCTCTATTTTAGCTCCTGCTTTTTCAAGTGCTTGTGTAACTGCAGCTATAATAGCGTTACTAGTTGTGGAAGCACCTGCAACTGTGTCAACAGCCAGTGTTTGATATTTTACGATATCGGCAGGTACATTCTTAATTGCTAAATCACTTACACTTGGTGTTTCAGTGTGCTTTACGATCTTAACTTCTATAATCTTATTCTCATCCACAGTAACCTCTACCTGAATTTTTCCGTGAATTCCATCTGCTTCTCCTGTATATGTACCAGCTTTAAACAAGCTCGGGCTACTCGTAGGTGCTGCCTTTTGGCATCCAACAAGTGAAAACACCATAACTAATGCAAGGAGCATAGCCATGATTTTATTGAATTTTTTCATCAGTATTCCCCCTAAAATATAATAATTCCATATTCAGTTACTGCGCGCCGCAACTGAGTATATGCTATGTTATAAATATAACATTCTCAGTGAATCAATTCACCGAATACGTTCATAATAACAGATTGATAATTTGTTGTCAATATAGTTTGTTAATTTTCTATCTATAATTTGACAAAATATTTTACTCTAATATAATTTAATATAGATATGTTGTGAAAAGGAAAATGTTTTGCACTATTTGAATTCAATATAAGACTATAGTGCAAACATATAGATGGTTGGTATAATAACATAAACTGCATTGATATTAGGAGAATATTATGTACGAAAAGGAACTAACAAAGAGACAGATCCAAGCACAGAATACAAAAGATTTAATTTATAAAACTGCGATTGAAATGATGGAACAAAAGGGGTTCCAGAATATCAAGGTAGAAGAAATATGCAAGGCTGCAGGTGTATCTGTAGGCTCTTTCTATAATTGCTTTAAAACTAAATATGAGATACTAGATGAGGTATTTAAAAAACTAGACAATTATATGCTTGATGTAGCTCTGAAGCAACCAAAAGATGAGCACAGCAACTCTATTGATAAAATAATAAATTTCTTTGAAATATATTCAAACTATAATGTAAACAGAGGAATAGATTTTGTTAAGCAGCTATATGGCTTTCATAACAATTTATTTATTACAAAAGGCAGAGGCTTACAATCTGTGCTCCAAAATATTATTGAAGAAGGGCAAAACTTGGGAGAACTAAGAAAAGATATTTCCCCAGATGATACAGTTGAATATCTTTTTGTTGCCGTAAGAGGCGCTGTATATAATTGGTGCCTGCATAATGGTGATTTCGATTTGATTGAATATGTCTCAGGTTATGTAAGAAAGCTTATGAAAGCAATTGTATATTAATCAATTAAAAAAGCAAAGGCTGAAATACACAGACTTTGCTTTCTTTATTAAACTAACGCTCCATCAAATCTTACATAATTCAACTCTTTGCTTTCTGTAAATAGCCAATATCCAATAAAACCTTCCTTAATAAGCCTCTCTTGTTTTTCCATATCATTAATAGATGCCTTGAAAAGCTCTCTTGGATTCAATAATGAAATAGGTTCAAGATTTCTATGCAGAATAAATCTCCATAGTCCTTCTTTACCACTATCAACGTCACCATACTTTTTCTTAAGTGCCTTAATCTTTAATCCATTTTTCATGATATTAAATAAACTAAAATAGTTTTGTGGTGATACGGTACAAAGCATATGTTTATATCCCATTTCTTTAATAACTGGGATCATTTCCTGTAATGTCAAATCCTGCAATCCATTTCCTCTATAATCAGGATGGACGACAGTTGTCTCTAAATGTACTACTTTGCTAAGTTCCCTTTGCGGTAACTTTATATCGTAACCTAGATTCTTATTGTCATATCCCGGAAAACCTACGTATCTGTATGCGATTAAGTCCTGATTTTGATTGAATACGCCTAATATTTTAGCGCCCAATCTCATATCAGCCATCATTTCATCATAACTATCCAGGTAAAGCACTTGCTTATTTGGAAGCTTGCTGTACACAAGTCCTTGTAGTGCAACAACTTCTTCAAGTTCTCCCTCGCTTATGATTCGCATCTCATATCCTTCTTGTTCTGTTGTAACTCCTACATGTTTTGTTATAATGCCTGATTTTAATGTTTTCATGTGTCGTCCTCCTTTCAAATACTTATATCTAAATGTTTATTCCTAACTAACAACCTGTAATCATTGTTAAAGTTGTTTGTTTTCTAATTCTAACACATACAACTTGTACATGTCAACCAAGTTGTATGTTTGATACAACTTCTTTACAACTTTGACCGCAGGTATACCTTTATAGTTCCATGTAAAAAAAGGGAACTCCTATAACAATTCCGTTATAAGAGTTCATTTCAAAGCACATTAATTTTCTGTCTTATATTTATCCAACTTAGGTATCTTGTACGAAGCTGTTTGTTGCATCTTTATCATGTAATGAATAGGGATAATCTGTAAATGAACTTTTTAATAATTTTTTATTAATTTCACCCTGATTCTAATTTAAAATAACTTCTTTATAACTATATATGTTGTGAAAAAGATTTATCATGTACTAAATCAGTAGAAGCATCCGCTTTAGTACAATCAAAAATGTATTTTTCACAACATATGAATCAAGGAAAATGTTTTGCACATTTTGATTTCATGTAAAATGTCTAGTGCAAAACATATAAAATAACCAGCTTTATTGTAAGGCTATGTCCTATTTTTTTGGTATTTCTATAGCCTATTTTGTTATTCTATCAATTCCTTTATAAATAGACCTTGTATATAATTAAAGGTCGTGATATCTCCACTTTGACCGTCCACTTCTGCATACGCCTTAATACATATGGGCGAGGTGCCTAACATTATTTTTTCAGAGGGACTGTATTCTTTATACTCACCTTCATTTATAGAATACATTATAAATGCTCTGTCATCCACACAAGAAAGTGTAACCTTCCCATTTGCCAGTACCGCATTCACATTACTTGGAGTAATATCTGTATTAGAATCAACATTACTATAAAAATCTATTGAGGCTCTTGATGCCATGGCTAATGGATTATTGTTTGACATTAATGTAAGATTTTTATAACCTTTTGTTGATAAACCAGATGTATTGTAAATCGCTGTTGTTCCATTAAAGCTCATAAGTATCGCTCTAGGGGCAAGTACTCCGCTTGCGGCAGGAGTAGATGCGGTATACTTCCATACTGAAATAGTCGATGGTACTGCAGTATCTGCTAATAAACTTAAAACAGAGAAGTTGAAAGCCATGAGAATCCCCAGAAGCATTGCTGTCACCTTTCTAAATTGTTTTGTTTTCATCTATTTAACCCCCTGTAAATATATCTCAACCTTAAGGCTACCATATAAACAAGTACTATTTTGTCACAACAAATTATACTAATAAATATTTCAATCGCAAGTATCGACAGGTTCTCCACACACACTTTCTCTTTATTACAATTCTTCAAAATTACGCTAATAACATACAAAATAAGATGTCATACATTAATTCAATGTATGACATCTTATTTGTAATCTATATGTTTCACTTAAAAAGGCTGTGATTTCCCACAGCCTCTAACCTTATGCTACATTTATTTCTCCCTCTTTATACAGCTTTATAAACATGTCAGTTAACCTTGGATCAAATTGAGTTCCGCTGCAACGTATTAGTTCTTTAATTGCCTCTTCAACAGTTAAACCCTTACGATAGGGGCGATCTGTTATCATTGCATCAAATGCATCAACTATACAAAGACATCTACCTTCAATTGGTATATTTTCCCCTCTAATTCCTCTAGGATATCCATTGCCGTCATACCGTTCATGATGGCTCATAATAGCAGGAATTACCTTTATTAGGCTAGGAATGTGTTTTATTATTGAAACTGAAATATCTACATGTCTCTTCATCGTCTGGTACTCATCGAAGGTTAATACACTGGTTTTAGCTAAAATGCTTTCTGGAATACCTATCTTACCGATGTCATGCAGCAGACCAGCGTCTTTAATTACATTTACCTTTTCTTCATCAAGACCGGCCGACCTTGCTAAGGCTACTGCATAGCTAGATACACTTTCAGAGTGCCCATAGGTATAATGATCTTTGGCATCAATAGTTGCCGCCAGTGCATAAATAGCTGAAAAGTATGCTGATTGTATACTGTTTTGCATTTTTTCTACTTCTTTGTGGTTATTGATACTATAGTAAACTTCATCTTTCTTGGAGAACAATATGCCTTGATTTCTTCCGCTTCGTTTAGCTACATACATTGCGGAATCTGCACATTCCAGTATATCCTCAGCAGTTTTTCCGTCATTAGGATAACTTGCTACTCCTATGCTTACTGTAATATATTCATTAATTTCATTAGAGAGGAAGTTGCTCTCTACGGCTTTTCTAATTTGCTCAATTGCCCTATATGATTCATTTCCCTCTATGTTAGGAAATATAATAGCAAATTCTTCACCACCATAGCGTGCAATAAAGTCCTCTTTTCGAGTTGCTTTTTTAATTACTTGTGCAATCTTGGCCAAAGCTTTATCTCCAGCTGAATGGCCATACAGATCATTATATAATTTGAATAAATCTACATCTATCATTGCTACAGAAAAGACTTCATAAGGTCTTTCCTGGATGATCTGTCCTAATATCTCGTGAAAATTCCTATGATTGTACAGCTTCGTCAATCCATCAGTTATAGCTTGATATTTTGCCTCTTCATACATTTTTGCATTTTCAATTACGATTGCTGCATTATTTACAAGAGTCATTAATAAATCCATTTCCTCTTGAGAATAAACTTCTCCGCCTTTTTTCTCAGACAGTATTAATATTCCTATAAGCTGCTCCCTTATCTTGATTGGCACAATAATCTCTGTATCAAGGGTATAAAGCTGTTTCTTTTCCTCACTCCAAAGTCCTGCAAAGAATGGCTGTCTTTCAATTTCTCCTATTGTCAGCATTGTCTTTCCTTGTAAAAACCATTGTACAATTGGATGATCCTTGGAATATATATTTTCTTGACCGCTCTTTTCTTGAATCGATGTTCTAAATAGATTATATTTATCATCCCGCTGCCTCAAATAAAGAGAAATGTTTTGTGGCTGTAAGCCTTTATATATTGCAGCTAAAAGCGAATCTGTCAATTCATCAAGATTTAAAATGTTATTTATAACTTGGCTAAAATCTCTTAATATTTCTTGATGATTCAGTTTTTCCCTATAAAAGACCCTGTCAATCCAATGCTGCATAACATTTTTTATGGGTTGCAGAATTATAGCTAAAAAACATGCCATTACAAGGGTCGTAGTCATATTTGTATAACCAGTAATCTTACTTAGACCTTGTTGAACTGCAAATATAGTGATTATATATAGACCGGTTATCATTAAAGTATAAATTGAATATGCAATGCCTCGTTTCACAATGAGCTTTATTTCTAAAAACCTATACTTATAAATTGAGTAGGCTATAAAAAGGGCATTTACAGTATTTGATGCGATATCTAAAGGATACTTACCTAAACTAGGTAATAGATTTAGCAGCCCCCCTATAATTACCAGCATTAAGCCAAATAAAATATACTTTACTCTGCTAAATGGAATATTATTGGATTTTACATTATCTACAATATTTATGAATGAAAGTATTAAATAGCATATGCTCCATATTGCCATTATCGAAGCCAAAGGACCTAAGCTATAATAGAACACATTATTTTCCGCGTGAGCATCCTTCATAATCAAGCCTGCAAAATTACATATCAGCAATATCCCCGCTGAAATATATCCAAAATACAACTTTCCGTTTTGTTTAGTACTCTGAGTAAGCGATAGTGTAAAATGATAAAATGTTACAGGCATGCTTATTAGTCCAATACATAATATACGATTCCAAAAAAGAGTTCCCGGTGGGAAATCAGTCCTCATTATAAAAGAGCCAAAACTCCATATGATCATTGAGATTATGTACAGTGAATAATTCATGACTATTTTGTTTTTCCTGGATCCTAAAATTATTATCAGTATTAACGAGTAACAAATAAAAGAAATTAACGGTATCAATATAAATGAGAATGCCCGCATTTTATCACCTCCACATTTTTAACTACATTTTATTAGTTCATCAATACTCTTTTTTGATGGATTCATCTTCGTCAGTGTATCTCCATTTTGTTTTATATGCTTCTTAAAAGCACCAACTGGCAACAGCGTAATTCTAAGTGGATCCCGTCCAAGCATTGACTCAATATCCTTATAATCCGAGTCAACTACTTGTAAATTTTCATGCACAATAGATTTTATATTAGGGTGCATATTCTTTTCATCTGTCATTTCCAAATAAATATGCAATACTGGTTCCTTATCTTCATACTGTTTGCTGGCAACCCACCCATTTATAGGAAGCTCGCTTATTTCCAAGGCTTTCTCTATGGTTGATTTAGTAATCCGAGTAAAGCCTGCCAAATCAATCACATTGGATATTCTATCTACAAATCTAATCTGAGGAAGGTTTATTTTGTATGCTTCATTATTTAAAGCTAGACATTCAATAACATCTCCAACTCTATAACGTACAAATGCGCCACCCCTAAACTTTGTAATAACCAGCTCATATCTTTCGTTTGGCTTTATTTCGTTTATGAGCAATGTTCTAGGAACATAGCTTTTATCTTTAATACTTCTTACAGAATCCTTTTCAGGTATAAACTCCAAGAAATTTACATCCGGAAAGAAAGTCAAACCACTTCCTCCCCATGTTTCTGTAGCAACAGTTGCGATCTCAGTGCCCCCATATATTTCTATCGGACGCTTGCCCCAGTAATATTCTATTTTTTCCTTGAAAGTGTGCGTATCAGTGCCTGCGCATAGAATACCCTTTATATCCCACAGGTCTTTAGGCAATATAGTTTCTTTCTTTATATTTCTTTTAATATAAACCTTTATCAATTTTGAAAGCATTTTAAGGTTTGTAATTTTTAAGGTATGTTTGCTCTTTCCTTTTGCTCCCCTTGCAAAATCCTCACCTATTTTAACTAAAACGCTTGATAATCCAAAAAATAAATCTACTCCTTTGGTCATCGCCAGTTCAAAACCAACCTTATTTCGCTCTTCAAAGCTTAAATGCTCTGCTTCCTTAATTGAGGGCAGGTATTCAAAGGTTATGTCATTATCTACACCGTAGGGTGCCAAGCCTGTAAGGTAAGGTAATGGCGCCATTCCATATAAAAACTTGTCGTTTTCTCTAAGTAGGAATTCTCCACGTTTTTTGCTAGTTGCCAGTATAAGGCTAGCTATAAAGGATTTAGTATGCTCTTCAATCATGCTCTCTGAGTAAGGTGCCAGCTTAATATCATGACTGCCACCCTTCCAGGTTGTCTTAATCCAGTATAAGGGCTTTGATGGAAGAGATTTTTCTTTTTTATTAAGCAATATATCTGCATAATCTTCATAGGTTGTTAGGGGTACTATATCTCTAAACTCCTGAATTGTAGTGGGTTTAACCCCCTTACCCATAATGTTTTGCCCTAGTTCACAACGGGATAATAATTCAATCTGCTCCATAAGCAGTCTTTCTTGAATAACCATAAAATCCTTAAGATTTAAATCTAAAAATCCACAGTATTTTTCCCATACACTATCGTATTCTTGTCTCTTCAACATTTCTTCCAGGTTTTTCACATGTATTCCTCCTAAATTAAAGTATCCAAACAATTTTTGATGCTTTTCCCAGTTGGAATCAGCATAGGAACATCTCTCATATAACTTTTATATCTAGGAAACATTTTAGGAAAGAATAGTTTTTCTTGTAAGTACACATGAAAAACATCTATACTTGTCCATATAATGCCTGCCGGTATTAATAACTTTGCTCCCGTAGCAAAAAAGAAAAAGAAAAACATTAGACCAAACCATAGCACCCCTGGATGTCTGCAAAGTGCATAAGTCCCTGTATCTACAAGCTCATTGCTATGCTGGCTTTTTCCATAGGTCTTTACAAAGGGAAGTTCTAAAAATAGGGAATAGACTAATAGAGCAAAAGCAGCTATCCATAAAATGAAAGCTATTATTTGTAAAGGCATAGGAATATGTATCTTCTCTGATGTAATTGTTACCATCACCGATGAATAAGTAAAAAGGCCCAAGCCTAAGACTCCAAATATTCGTTTTTTCATATAAACATTCTTCAGTGTATAGATGTCAAATAGAAATAAGAATATAAATGCTATAGCTCCTGTCAAGATATACATAGATTGTCCCCTTTAATTATGATGTTTGTTTTTTAATGTTTAGCCTTATAAAAATATTTTAGCTAACTTAACTGAAAGCTGTCAGTTTATTAAAAACCATGTAGTTTGTACGAAGGTAATTCCACGTTTAATCCGCAATCCCTTTACATTATTTCAACAACTGTACGACAACCTTCGACAACTAAATGCATCACAGTCTAACCTTTCTTAAAGAATCGCATATTAGATGCTGATATATATTAATTACATAAAAATCCTGTAAATTTTCCTTTGTCGCATTGTAAATGTTTTTGTCGAATTTAATCTTACGATTTATATTAAAATTCAATAAAAAAACTGTGATTTCTCACAGTTTTTCTCACACTTTACATTGACAACATTAATATTGCGATGCCCTAATTCCCATGATCACAGAATATCCATTATGAGAAGAAAATCATATAAATAACCTAACAAGATGCCACCTACTAACAGATATACAACATACAGAGCAATAGCCCTCTTTTTCATTATGGTTACGAGTCCAGCTATAACCCCGGCGCTAGTTCCCGGACCTGTTATCATGAAGGCCAACAGCGCGCCTCCGCTTGCTCCACCAGCCATAAGTGAGTTTATTATAGGAATTGAGGAAGACCCATTTACATATAAAGGCAACCCTATAAGTGCAAGTATAGGCACCGCAAATATATTACCAGCTCCCAAATACTTTGTTATTAAGGCAGCTGGAACAAACTTATTTATCATAAAGCCTATGCCCGCAAATATTGCGAAGTATAGCAGGACCTTTTTGATACCAATTTCATAGAAAACATTAAATAGTTCTTTGAATTTATATTTGTCTATTTTGTTTACAGGTATGCAGCAAGCTGCTGCTTCAGAGTTATTGCCGCAGCATGACGATTCCACCGCAGAGGATAGTTCTGAAGAACAACAGGATACTGAAGCTTTGGTTTCTGCGAACCTTCCTTGATTCTTTAAAAAGCTCGTATTCTTGTCAATCAGGTGGGTTACATAGCCCGAGGCTATACCTATTATCAGTGATGCAACAGTTAAAGCCACTGCAAATTTAAAGCTTACTATACCTGAATAAAGTATAAATTCATCAGGGCTCATTAATGGTGATGATGTTAAAAATGCCATTATTGGACCCCAAGGAAGTGCTGTAGTCAGCATTGATACGATTACCGCCATAGTTCCACAGGCACAAAATGGTGTAAATGCTCCAAAAACTACACTTCCAGTAATTGATACGCTTGCTTTTTTCATCAAAGCATTTTTTAACTTATCCGGGTCCACATATACTTTAATTGCAGCAGCGACAAGTATACCTATAATAAGAACTGGTGCATTATGAATTAGAGTTTTAGCAACATACTGAATGGTTTCTGATAACAAATTAAACATTATAATTCCTCCTTAAATTAATCGTAAAAATACGATATATGTTTCGAAAAAATAACTTGCTGCGCTTAATCACAGCAAGCTTGATTTAAGTCTTTAGAAAGCTTTGCAACGAATTCCTCAATAACTTTATCGTTTAGAAAGAAACAAGTCCACTGCCCTCTTTTTTCCTTATAGATAATATCAGCTTCCAAAAGAACCTTAATATGTTGGGATACAGTTGATTGAGCTAGACCAGTTGCATTAACCACATCTCCTACACTTATACCATTTTCATAGTATTCTATTTTATTACAACAGGTTGCAATGGATTTATTTTTTAGTGATTCTACTATCTGGTATCGCACCGGATTACCTAAAGCATCACATATCTTAGATATATTCATCCCTTGATCCCCCCTTATCGTATTTATACGATTTATTATATCGTATAAATACGATGTTTGCAATAGGTTTCTTAAAATATTTTTGCGGCTAGCCTAGACTTTTTGAATACAATGCATTTGATGGATTTGGACACAGGTTAGCAAATATACTCATGTTTTCTGTAACTCTTGGGATACTGAACTCATCTTCTCCCTTTGCACACAATACAGTTCCTGCCTCTAGGGGTATAATCTCATCGTTGATTTTTACCTCGCCCCTCCCTGATAAAACATGCAATAATAGGGTAGAGTTTTCATGAGTATGCGCCGGCAGAACTTGACCAGGCATCATATTTAAAGTAAAACACAGTATATCATCTACAGCGTACAGTGTTCTTTTGGTAAATGTAGTATCATTAAATACAATACTATCCTTAATATTTTTAACTTCCATATTTATACCTCCAAAAGTCATTTTGTTTAGTTTTCTCAATTATAATAGTTTTACTCTTCAATATTTAAGTAGTAATAATAAAAAAACATGCTATACTTCCGATCTGGAAATACAGCATGTTTAAAATTAAGGTATATAAATCTTGATTATATATTATAAAAAAGGTTTTCTGATGAATATTCAGGGTCACTTGTTGTATCAATGCCAAGTCTTCTAAAAGTCTGCTCATCACTAGTACTTAGAATAGTTGTTGCATGGGCTTGGCAACCCCTTAGCATAGCTAGTTTCCCCATAGCCACCTGTGCCATAGGGTTTGTTGCTGCACATATGCTGAGTGCAATCAATATCTCTTCACAATCTAAAGTAGGGTTTTTACTGCCAAAGGTTTTTGACTTCAGATTAAGAATTGGTTCAAGTATTACTGGTGAAATAAGATGAATTTCATCAGATATATTTGCCAAATGCTTTACTGCATTTAAAACTACTGCTGCAGTTGCATTCATTGTATCAGAACTTTTACCTGTCAATATCGTTCCGTCATCCAACTCCATTGCTACTGCCGGACATATTTCGCCCTTATTGGATACCTCTTTTAATTTCATAGAACGATCTCTTGCAGGAACTACAACTTTTCTGTCCTCCTGCTTTAGATTTAGTTCTTCCATTATTAGCATTACTCTTTCAAGAGCTTCCTTATTCAAATAACCCTTTTTATATTCACAGCCGGTTTTAAAGTATCTTCTAATAATTTCCTGCTTAGATGCCTCTTTAATAACATCATCATCAGTAATTCCAAAGCCTACTCTATTAACCCCCATATCCGTTGGAGATTTAAACACGGACTCTTCTTGTGTAATCTTTTCTATAATTCTTCTAAGTACAGGAAATGTCTCAATGTCTCTATTATAGTTAACAGTTACTTTCCCATATGCATCAAGGTGGAAGGAATCAATTAAATTTACATCCTTAAGATCCACTGTTGCAGCTTCATATGCTATATTAACTGGATGCTTCAAAGGTAAGTTCCACACTGGGAAGGTTTCAAACTTAGAATAACCTGCAACCTTGCCTTGCTTATGCTCATGGTACAGCTGACTTAGACATGTTGCCAACTTTCCGCTGCCAGGTCCAGGAGCAGTAACAACCACTATTGGCTTTGTTGTTTCAATATATGGATTCTGTCCATAACCTTCATCACTAACAATTGTATCTACTTCCATAGGATATCCTTTTGTGGACCTATGTGTATAAACCTTAATGCCTCTACGCTCTAATTTATTTATAAAAACCATTGTTGCCGGTTGTGCATCATATCTAGTTATAACAACGCTATTTACATCAAGCTCGTAAGTTCTTAAATCATCGATTAATCTTAAAACATCGATATCATAGGTGATACCAAAATCGCCTCTGATTTTATTTCTTTCAATATCCCCTGCATAAATACAAATAATAACTTCAACCTTATCCTTTAGCTTATGTAGAAGCTTAATCTTTGCATTTTCATCAAAGCCCGGTAAAACCCTTTTTGCATGAAGGTCAAACATAAGCTTTCCACCAAATTCTAAGTATAATTTATCATAGTTATTAACTCTTTCTAAAATATACTTTGATTGCTCCTCTAAATACTTCTTGTGATCAAAACCTACTTTCATTTCTTTCCCTCACTTTCAAAATTTTTAATACTTTTATTTTAATTTAATTATTTTTTTAAAATTTCATTAAAATAGTACTACAACAATGTATTATCGCATACTCTAAGGGTCAAGTAAATATGACATTGATATTTTATTTAACTTTTTTTATACTTATACAAAAAAAGTACTCAAGCGCTACACTTGAGTACTTTTTTGCTATTTAACTAATAAGTTCTCTATTTTATATTCGCTATATTTTGCTTGCATCCAAGTATCAAATGCCGTTGGTAACTTTTGTGCCATAACCATATCTTTAATTTGAGCTTTGCTGTCATCGTAAGTTGCTGGCTTAGCTTCCTTCTTTTCAGATACCTTAATGATATGGTAGCCAAATTCAGTTTTAACAGGTTCACTGATGTCCCCTGCCTTTAAAGAAAAAGCAACATTCTCAAATTCTGGCACCATATCTCCTTTTGAGAAGAACCCAAGTTCTCCACCCTGCTCTTTATTGCTTTCATCTGTTGAATATTCCTTTGCTAATGCCGCAAAGTCTCCACCAGCAGCTAACTTCGCCTTAACTTCCTTCGCTTTTGCTTCATCAGCAACTAAAATGTGACTAGCTTTTACTTGCTCTGGTACATCTAATGAGGCTTTATTTTCATCGAAATAAGCTTTCATCTCTTCTTCAGTTACTGTAACGTCGTCACCAACTAGTTTTGTTGCACTTAAGTTCATCTTAATATTCTTTCTAATATCACTTTCGGTATAGCCATAGCTTGCTAAAGCCTGATCGAATGAAGCTTGCCCACCATATTGTGCAATCATTTTCTGCAATTCTGCCTCTACATTTGCATCTGTGACTTCCAAGCCTTTCTTTTTTAGCTCTAAATCAATAATCTTATTTGAAATTAATGAATCCAATGCTTCAGTACCACCTTGAGCTACTAATACATCATATAACTCATCTTTGGTAATAACTTCGCCGTTTATACGAGCTACAACATTATCCTTTGCTGTACCAAACAACTGTGGTGATTTAAAAAGTACAACAACCAATACGATCACCAGTATTACAGCTGCTATGATGAATGGTGTGCTTTTCTTACTTATTATATTTGTCATTTATGTCTTTACCTCTCTAATTCATATTTTTGACTTTTTCCTTCTAGTATATCTAGTAGATTCTTTGACTACTCCCCTCCTATATATAATTGCTTACTTAGTATATTCTAAACTATTTCATAAAAAAAGTCTTCGTAAAACTGTGGCAAAATGTGAAAACTTTCTAGATATTTTTACCAGTAGCCGATTATGATATGCCATTTACGCAAATTATACTTGATTCGATATTATTCTTGATGATGAAACGACATAAATATTGTGATAGCTTAATAGATAAAGCAAGATATGCAGGGTGGTATTGTCACCACTCTGCATATCTTATTAGAACCATTTATTAATTTTTCTTTCCCATATTATATATGTTCATATTATCTATTTCAAAATCCGAGTTATATTTCTTAGTTACTTCAATTAAGGTTTTTATGGTATCCAGCACTGTTATAACACCAATGTTTTTTTCTATAGCAGCTCTTCTGATCATAAAGCCTTCTCTCTCCACATCCTTCCCCTTGGTTGGAGTATTAATAACTAGATCAACTTCCATATTCTTTATTAAGTTTAGTATATTTGGTTCTTCTTCACTTAGCTTTCTAACACTTTCGACTTTCAATCCTGCTTGCTTCAAGAATTTTGCCGTTCCACTTGTGCACATTAGACTGTAGCCTAGATCATTAAGCTCTTTTGCAATGCTTAAGAACTCTTCCTTGTCATTATCTTTTATTGTCGCAAGTATTACACCTTTTTTCTTTTTAAGCAGCATACCGGCACCTAAGAATCCCTTATATAGCGCTTCATATATGTCAGTTCCAACCCCCAAAACCTCTCCAGTAGAGCGCATCTCCGGCCCTAGACAAACCTCAACACCTGGGAGTTTTTGTGTAGAAAACACTGGTACCTTCACTGCAACAAGCTTTGGCTCTTTGTATACATTTATTCCATAACCCATGCTTATAAGCTTTTCACCAAGCATTACCCTTGTCGCGATATCAACTATTGGCACTCCACTTACTTTGCTTATATATGGGACTGTTCTACTTGCTCTTGGGTTTACTTCAATTACATAAAGTTTTTCATTAAATTCTATGAACTGTATATTTATCATACCTCTTATACCTATTCCGAGAGCAAGCTTCTTTGTATATTCCAGCACCTTTTCCTTTATGACGGATGAAACATTTTGAGTTGGATACATGGTTATGCTATCCCCTGAGTGCACGCCAGCTCTTTCTAAGTGCTCCATAATACCTGGAATCAAAATCTCTTCTCCATCACATATGGCATCCACTTCAATTTCTCTTCCCATGAGGTATTTATCTATCAATACCGGATTTTTGTTATCCTTCTCAAATGCATTCTTTAGATAATAAGTTAGTTCATCCGCCGTATAAGTTATCTCCATCCCCTGCCCCCCTAGTACATAGGATGGTCTTACAAGGACAGGATAACCTAATTTTTCTGCTTCTATTAACCCCTTATCTACATTCCAAATAGCGATGCCCTTTGGTCTTTCAATATTAAGCTCTTCAAGCAATGCCTCAAATTTCTCTCTGTTTTCCGCAGTGTCAATCTGCTTTGAATTTGTACCTAATATAGCGATATTCTTGTCCTGCAGGAATTTAGCCAGCTTTATTGCTGTCTGACCGCCAAATTGAAGAATTACCCCTTCTGGCTTTTCCTTATCAATGATATTCAACACATCCTCCTCTGTAAGAGGCTCAAAGTATAGTTTGTCCGATATATCAAAGTCGGTGCTCACTGTTTCAGGATTATTGTTTATGATTATGGTCTCTATATTCAGTTTCTTAAGTGCCTTGACTGCATGAACTGAGGCATAGTCAAACTCTATTCCTTGTCCAATTCTAATTGGTCCAGAGCCTATAACTACGATCTTTCTTTTATCACTGACCGTTACCTCATCGCAAGCATTATAAGTGGAGTAGAAGTATGGCGTAAGTGCCTCAAACTCTCCAGCGCAGGTATCTACCATGTTGTATACGGGCTTGATGCCTAGTTTCATTCTAAGCTTGTATATTTCATCCGGACTTGTGCCAATCAAATCCGCTATCCCCTTATCAGCAAAGCCTGTCTTCTTTAAATCCAGCAGCAAATCTCTGGACAGCATATCTACAGTATAGGATTTCAGCATTTCTTCTTTCTCTACGATATTCTTGATCTTTTTTACAAAGAATCTATCAATTCCAGTTGCCTTTGTAATCATTTCACTTCTATAGTCTCTTCTTATCATTTCCGCTAAAGCGAATATCCGCTCATCATCAGGAGCCTTAACCTTTTCCTTAAGTTCCTCAAGACTCAGCTTCATCATATCTTTGTGTACCAAGGTATATCTGCCAATGTCCAGGGACCTGATTCCTTTTAAGAAAGCTGCTTCAAAATTACTGCCTATGGCCATAATCTCCCCAGTTGCCATCATCTTTGTGCCCAACTGTCTGTCCGCACCGTAAAATTTGTCAAAGGCCCATTTAGGAATCTTTACTACTAAATAGTCAAGAGATGGTTCAAAGCAAGCATATGTCTTCTTTGTTACCTCATTTTTTATTTCATCCAGATCATATCCCAATGCGATTTTCGCCGCAACCTTTGCTATGGGGTAACCAGTTGCTTTTGATGCCAAGGCAGAAGAACGGCTAACCCTAGGGTTTATCTCAATTACAGCATATTCATAGCTATGAGGATGTAATGCATATTGTACGTTGCAGCCTCCTTTTATTCCGACTGCGTTGATGATATCAATAGAGGCAGTTCTTAGCATCTGATATTCTTTATCTGAAAGAGTCTGACTCGGTGCGACTACTATGCTATCTCCTGTATGAATTCCAACGGGGTCTATGTTCTCCATGTTGCATACGCAGATGCAGTTGCCTTGTGCATCTCGCATTACCTCGTATTCTACTTCCTTCCAGCCCTTTACACTTCTCTCAATAAGTACTTGGCCTATTGCGCTCATATGAAGACCTTGCTCAAGTATTAGCTCCAGTTCCTCTTCATTATTCGCTATTCCGCCTCCTGTGCCCGCTAAGGTATATGCTGGTCTCACAATGACAGGATATCCTAGCTTATTGCTATATTCCTTGCCTGATTGCATGTCCACAATGACTTCACTTTCAATACAGGGCTGATTGATTTTTTTCATGACATCTCTAAAGAGCTCTCGATCCTCTCCCTTTTTAATTGATTCTATAGGTGTACCTATAACCTGAACATTATACTTGTCGAGAATGCCCATTTCATATAACTCCACAGATAGGTTAAGTCCTGTTTGACCTCCTACTCCTGCAAGCAAGCTATCTGGTCTCTCTTTTTGTATTACTTTTTCAATAAATGGGATGGTCAAGGGTTCTATATAAATTTTATGTGCTACTTCTTTGTCCGTCATGATTGTTGCTGGATTGCTATTTATTAAAACGACTTCTACGCCTTCTTCCTTTAGTGCCTCGCAGGCTTGTGTCCCCGAATAATCGAACTCGGCAGCCTGTCCTATTACAATAGGTCCTGATCCAATAACCAAAACCTTCTTAATATCTTTATTTAACGGCATACTAATCCCTCCATTTCAAAGTTTAAATGTGTACTTCTAGAAACTTATCAAATATGTTGTTTGCATCCTTTGGACCTGGTGATGCTTCAGGGTGGAACTGCACACTGTATATCGGAAGAGTTTTATGTCTCATCCCTTCAACGGTCCCATCATTTAGGCTTATATGTGTAGCTATTGTATTAAGTGGAAGGTCTTCAACATAATATCCATGGTTCTGAGAGGTAATATATACTTTGTTTTCTTCAAGATTCTTAACCGGGTGATTGCAGCCTCTATGCCCGAATTTTAATTTCGCAGTCTTTCCTCCTAGTGCCAGGGCTAAGAGCTGATGCCCGAGACATATTCCAACTATAGGTTTTTTACCTATAAGCTGCTTCAAACATCCTATTGCATCTGTCAAATCCTCAGGATCCCCAGGCCCATTGGATAGGAATATCAAATCTGGATTAACATCCAAAATTTCCTGGTAAGATGCTGTAGCTGGAAATATGGACATTTTGCAGTTCCTCTCCTTAAAGGAGCGAATAATATTGGCTTTTATTCCATAATCAATAATTGCCACATGTTTGCCTTTACCCGCTATGGTATATTTCTCTTTTGCAGTTACATTAAGTACTGCATCCGAATTGCTAAAGCCTTGCAGCTTTTCTTTTATATATCCCTCACTTATTTCCTCTAGTGTGATAATACCCTTCATAGTACCGCTATTTCGAAGTACTTTCGTTAATGACCTAGTATCAACTTGATCCATTGCCATGATTTTATTATTCTTTAGATAATCATTTAGTTTAATTTCACATCTGAAGTTGTTTGGATAATCACAGGCTTCTCTTACTATAAAGCCTCTTACCTTTGGCGTCTTAGACTCAATATCCTCTAAATTCAATCCGTAGTTTCCAATCAGAGGATATGTCATTGTTACAATCTGTCCGTAATATGAAGGATCAGTCATTACTTCTTGGTACCCAGTCATCCCTGTATTAAAAACAACTTCACCAACGGTCTCTTGTATATATCCTAAGGCTCTGCCTTCAAATACCATTCCATTTTCTAATATTAATTTTGCTTTCATTTCTTCAACCTCCCAAACATAGTATAAAAGAATAGTTATGCATAATAATTCAATACGCGTAACACGATTTCAGATTAACAAGTTCTATTTCAACGAGAAAATTATTCATTTTCATATCGTCAAATTCCATTGCAACCCAACTTATACATCTTAATTAAAGAGTATATTCTGAATCAATATAATTGTCAATAGTTTAGCTCGAAGAAATGTAATTTAATACATACTTATTCATTAATTTTGTATATTTATAATTATAATATGCATCTTTAACTCTAGGAAACTACTTAAATATAAAAATAAAGGATAACAAAGAGAATTATAATAAATCTCTTTGCTATCCTTCACACCCTTGCGGATTTATAAAATTGTTTTTCGCCACAGGAATTCTTCCTATGCTTAACAAAATAGTCATAGCTATTTCCCCCTTTCTGGCCTCACAGGACCAATTTAAAGTTCGCTTCAGTAAATTTTAAGTTATAAAGACCGTCTTGTCAAGACCTTGCTGTATACAATATATGGTATGACTCCGCCTATTTATTCAATTAAAGCCAGGCTTGAATTATTGTCTATTTAGTCCTTCTACATGCTTAGCCATCGTAGTCCTATTTCTTATTTATTTAATATGAGAAAATACTCCTAGTCATTATAAACATTTAGTAGGATGTTTAACCTTTCATTATTATCCTATAATCAATATAGCAATAAAGCAAATACCCATAAATTGCAGATCAAAGGGTATTATGCACAAAGGGAGAGATATTATGAAGAGGATAGCAATCATCATTACAATCTTTTCAATATTATTCGGTTCTACTATAGGAGTATCAGCCGCTTCAGACCTAAAAGACATAGAAGTGTTGCTCTCTGACACAGCCACGGTTGTAAAGCTTGGTGAGACTATTGATTTAACTGCAACAACCCTAAAACACGGTTCTTATTATGCCGACAATTGGGACAGTGCAATCAAAAGTGTTACTGAATTTGACTCTATTTCAGAAACCTACATTTCAAGAGCATCCTTTACAGCTGAAAAGCCTGGAATTTATCATATCAGTTATACAATTACTATGACTGCCGGTAATAGTGATACCACTTTTTCCAAAACAGTTGAAAGAACTATCGAAGTAATAGATCCTCGTACAGTGATTGGAGCTGATTTAAAAGATCTAAAGATAACACCAATTTATAAGGCAGATGGCAGCATATCCACATACATCGCTTATGGTACAATCTATGCACTTTGGAGTGATAATACCTCAACACTTAATAGCTCTGTATACTTCTTCTTTAGCCCTAATGAGACAACAAAAGATATAGATGTTACATTACATATCAATGACCAACAATACACTTATATGGTTACAGTGACTAGATAGAATCCTTTAGAAATGTTGAATAATAATAAAGGTTGGGCTTGAATAATCGAGCTCAACCTTTATTTTTCTTATTGAACTAATATATACGTAGATATTGGTGGCACCTTCACTTGTAAATCTATAATCGCTTTACCCGCTTGTATACCCTGTAGATTTACTTCGCTTCCATTTGCGATAATCTCCCACACCCCAGGCAGTGGAGTATTTATACTTATCTCTTGCCTGTTCGCATTATGGATAATAAATATATGCTTAAAATCATTTTCGTAAGGTGAATTTAATAAGTAAGCAATTGAATTTTGAGGCGAATCCATAAAATGAAGGTTTTTAATGATATCCTCTGAATTGTCCATAGTCATTACCTTCTGACTCTTCCTTAGTTCGATTAATCCTTTGATATAATTAAAAGTTTCTAAATATTTGCTTTTGCTGTTCCACTCAATTTTATTTATATCATCTCCTGCTAAATAGCTGTTATGATTACCTTGCTTCGTTCTTAATATTTCAGAGCCGCCATGGATAAATGCAACTCCTTGAGAAGTAAGGATAATTGAAAGCGCCAGTCTATTCATCCTTTCTTGCTCTAACAAGGGTACCTCAAAGTTTGTTTTTCGTATTTTATCAAATAGGGTCAGATTATCATGAGAGCTAACATAATTTATAGTTTCACAGGGCTCCTCTGCAAATCCACATATAGAGTCATTGTAGGCAATGCTTCCTGCAATTCCTTTTTTCACTTCATGCTCTTTATCATTTGTACGATTTACAAAACCATAACCATAGCCATCATTATCTCCCTTAATGGCATCTCTAAATTCATCATTAAAAACCCCTATCTGCATTCCTTTTTGACTGCCTTTCTTAAACTGCAGCTGGCAATCCAAAGCAGAAGTGCCACCGGTCCAAGGCTCACCATATACCAATGCATCTGGATTTATTGTTTTTAACGCCCGCTTTATCTCCGCCATCGTTTCAATATCCATTAAACCCATAAGATCAAATCTGAAACCGTCTATTTTATATTCTTCTGCCCAGAACTTGATACAGTCTACGATGAATTTTCTAACCATTGGTTTCTCTGAAGCTACTTCATTTCCACATCCCGATCCATTGCTATAGGTTCCATCCTCGTTAAAACGGTAGTAATACTTTGGCGCAAGAATATCAAAAGGACTATCCAAGGTGTCTGAGGTATGATTAAAAACCATATCCATTACTATACGAATATTGTTTATATGCAGTTTCATGATCATTTCTTTAAATTCAGTGATTCTAACACTCCCATCATAGGGGTTACTGGCATAAGAACCTTCCGGAACAAAATAAAGATACGGATCATAACCCCAGTTGTATTCATTGCCAAGTCTTTCGTCTACGCTCCTGAAATCAAAAACCGGCATGAAATGCACATGTGTTATACCCAATTCCTTCAGATGATCTATACCAGTTGATATATTTCCTTTTCCCTTGGTTCCTTCCTCTGTAAATCCCAGATATTTACCTTTGTTTTTAATTCCCGAATAGATATCTATTGAAAAATCCCTTATATGCACTTCATATATAACTGACTGGGTTGGCTTAATAGCAGTTGGGATAGGATGATTTACCCAACCCATGGGATTAATAGACTCAAAGTCAACGACCATCCCCCTATTCCCATTTATAGAAGCACCTTTTGTATAGGGGTCAGGAGTCTCTCTTTCTGAATTATCTATAGTCACTTTATAATTATAATATCGGTTCTTATAATCACCTTGCAGCCTTAGAGCCCATATCCCATCTTCAAAGCTTTGCATATCATACTCCACACCAGTTTCATCATAATACACATTATAGATTACTACTTTTAAACGTTTTGCCAAGGGAGACCAAACTTTAAAAATAGTATAGTCCTTGGAATAATTAGCTCCTAAATCATTACCACTATACATCGAATCCTTCACCTTCACGTCAAAGAATTTAATAATAATCCAACATTGTTGATACCCTCCATATTTCGGATGCATATTGATGAATGGTATTATCACTAGAGAATTTCCCAGAGTGGGCGATATTAGAAATGGATATTTCAAGCCACTTCCTTTGATCCATATATAACTCATTCACTTTCGCTTGAGCACTTACGTATTCATTAAAATCTTTCAAAACAAAATATCTATCATTGTGTTTTAACAATGAATCAAAAATGGCAAGGAACTCATCATATCTAACAGGGAAAAAGCCATTAATCAATTGGTCAATAACCTTCTTCAATCTGATATCTTCATAATATGAACCCACAGATAGATAAGAGCTATTCTTATAAAGTTCATAGATTTCTTTTTCCCTAAGTCCAAAAATAATAATATTGTCACAACCTACTTCATTTTCTATTTCAATGTTGGCACCATCATAGGTTGCCAAGGTAATCGCCCCGTTCATCATGAACTTCATATTTCCTGTTCCCGATGCTTCCTTGGTTGTAGCAGCAATTTGCTCACTTACATCTGTTGCGGGTATAATCAATTCAGCTAGAGATACTCCATAGTTTTCAATAAATACCACCTTTAATTTATCTTTAATTCGGCTATCATTATTTATTTTATCTGCAAGTGCATTGATTAATTTTATGGTTTGTTTCGCTATATAATATGCAGGAGCCGCTTTACCCCCGAATATAAAGGTTCTTGGGTGTATGTCTAAATCGGGGTTTTCAATCAATTGATTATAGAGGTACATAATATGAAATATGTTAAGTATTTGGCGTTTGTATTCATGCATTCTCTTTACCTGCACATCAAAAATAGAATAAGGGTCTATGGTTATGCCCTGCTTCTTTTTAATCATTTCTGCCAGCTTTACTTTATTATAATTCTTCACATCATATATTCTTTGTTGAAATTCAGGGTCTTTATTGAATTGAAGCAGCTTAATTAGTGTTTCAGGGTACTGAATCCATTTATCTCCAATGTATTCATTAATTAAATTCGATAGCCCCGGATTAGAATTAAGCAGCCACCTGCGATGACTGACACCATTGGTTTTATTGTTAAACTTTCGCGGGTAGATTTGATAGAAATCATTTAACTCACGTTTTTTTAGTATTTCTGTATGCAATTTGGCTACACCATTTACACTGTAGCTTCCAACAATCGCTAAGTAAGCCATACGCACTAAGCCGTTAGATATAATAGCCATATCGGAAATTTTCTGAAAGTCGGCACCAGATTTCGTATCCCATAAAGCCTTGCAGAATCGTTCATTAATCTCATCCACAATCATATATATTCTAGGCAAAAGCGATTTAAATATCTCTATATCCCACTTTTCCAGCGCTTCTACCATTATTGTATGGTTTGTGTAGGCGATTGTATGGGACGTTATGTTCCAAGCCTCATCCCAGCCTAGCTCTTCCTCGTCGATTAATATTCTCATTAATTCCGGAACCGCCAATGCAGGATGTGTATCATTTATATGAATTGTAATATATTTATCGAAATCAACAATAGCTTTTCCTGACTTCTTGTAGGCTCTTACAATACTCTGTACCCCTGCCGATACAAGAAAATACTCTTGTTTTAGCCTTAATATCCTACCTGATTCAAGAGAATCATTTGGGTATAATACATGAGAAATTGATTCTGCAGAGACCTTTTCTTCAAAGGCCTTTGTATATTCACCTTTATTAAAGTACTCATAATCCAGCTCTTTTTTAAGTCCTTCCGCACTCCATAACCTTAGAGTATTCACTACATTGTTGCCAAATCCGACCATAGGCGTATCATAAGGCACCGCTAGTATGGTCTCATAATTCTCATGGACAAACCTTAGTTTATTGTCTTCTTCCTTCACCGCAACCGTCCCGCCGAATCTTACGTTAACAGCTTTGCTTGGCTTGGCAATCTCCCAAATATTTTCCTGCTGCAGCCATTTATCAGGAAGCTCCACTTGGTATCCATCCACAATCTTTTGCTCAAACAAACCATATTTATATCTTATGCCGCAACCGTGACCAGAGATGCTTAAACTGGCCATAGAATCCATAAAACAGGCAGCTAATCTTCCAAGTCCGCCATTACCTAAGCCTTGATCTTGCTCCATTTCTTCTATATCTGATAAATCGATGTCCAAATCCATCAACGCTTCCTTGCAAACCTCTTTTATCCCCAGGCTTGTAATATTGTTTATAAGCAGCTTTCCAATGAGGAATTCCATGGAAAAATAGTAAACCTGCTTTTTCCCTTGCCTAACATATTCCTCATTGGTGCTAACCCAATTTTCTGCTATTAAATCTCTAACAAAGCTTCCAAAGGCAACATATTTATCCCACATGCTTGCTTCTTTTATATTCCTGGCACATTCTGTTTTTAATTTCTTTATAAAACCCTCTTTGATACCCTCCTTGGTAATCTGCATTATCCACACTCCTTAATATTTATTTGTTATAGAGCTTCTCATATATATGGGCTGCGGTTTTCCAGCTATAATCGCCCTTCATAGCATTGCTGATTATTTTATTCCATGTACCTTTGTCTTTATAAAATCCTAAAGCCCTTTTAATTGTAAACAGCATGTCTTGAGCATCATAACTACTGAAGCTAAAGCCATTTCCTTCTTCAGTGGATTCATTAAAGCTGTATACCGTATCCCTTAACCCACCGGTTTCCCTCACGATTGGAATCGTTCCATATCTTAGAGCAATTAATTGTGAAAGTCCACAGGGCTCAAACATCGATGGCATCAGAAACATATCACAGCCCGCATAAATCTTGTTGGAAAGGGCTGATGAGAACATTATTTTTACAGCTAGCTTTTCATGATGTTTATTAGCTAGGTCTTGAAATAGAGCTTCAAAATAAGGATCTCCTGTACCTAACACAACCAGCTGAACGTCTATGGCCAATAGTTCTTCAATTATATTTGCAACTAAATCAAAGCCCTTCATTACATCGATTCTTGAAACCATTCCTATCAATGGAACATCCTTTTGTATCGGGAGCTCTAATAATTCCTGCAGCTGAAGCTTGTTTTTTTCCTTATTTTCTAACGAATCCAGTGTGTAATTCAAGAAAATCTCCGGGTCTTTTTCCGGGTTATAAATATCATAGTCAATTCCATTTACAATGCCATATAAATCTTTACTTCTACTTTTTAATAGCCCATCCAACCGCTCTCCAAATTCAGGACTTTGAATTTCCATGGCATAGCTTTCACTGACAGTGGTGACAACGTCAGCATAATTGATTCCACCCTTCATAAAGCTGACGCCGCCATAAAATTCTAGTTTACCTACATTAAAATAATCTGGACCAAGATTTAATAGGTCTCTAAGTATTCCCTGCTGGAATACCCCTTGATACTTCAAATTATGGATTGTATAGATGGTTTTCATATTTCTATAAACTGACTTGTGTCTATAGTGGGCGTCTAGTAAGGGAATAATCATTCCAGTGTGCCAATCGTTGCAATGGATAATATCTGGTTTAAAATCAATGCTATCTATCATTTCTAGTACAGCTCTATCAAAGAAAGCGAACCTTTCTCCATCATCATAATGTCCATAAATACCATCCCTTTTAAAGTAGTATTCATTGTCTATAAAATAATAGGGCACCCCCTCGTATTCTAGATATTGGATTCCACAATGCTGATTTCTCCAACCAACAGGCACATTAATTTCTCTTAACACTGTCATATTTATTTTTAATTCATCGTGAATATTCTTATATTTAGGTATCACTACCCTAACATCTATACCTAACTTTCTTAACGCCTTCGGCAAGGAAAATGCTACATCTGCCAATCCACCTGTTTTAATAAAAGGGACTGCTTCAGAGGCTACATATAATACTTTCATCGTTTAGAACCTCCAGTTTAAATTTAAAAATTCAGATAGATTTATCTACCTGAATTTTTATTATTATAGTATTTTGGGGCTGCATCATAGTTTTTGATTTTTCATGATCACCATGGGTTTTTTACTGCTCCCTTGCAGAACTACTCCGCTGCTAATTTCTATGTTTTTATCCAATATAACATGTTTCAAAACCGCTCCGTCCTCGATTATACACTTCTGCATGATCACACAATCCTTAACCACTGCGTTTTTACCTATTTTTACCCGCCTGGAAATCACACATCTTTCAACATCGCCTTCAATGATACAGCCGCTTGCTACCATTGAGTTTGAAATATTTGCTGTTTCAGTATACTTCGTTGGCGGTTCATCCTTAACGTTTGTATAAATGTAGCCATTCTTATAAAATAGCTCTTTCGATGTTTCTACATCCAATATCTCCATGTTAACCCTATAATAATTTTCTATAGAGTTTATGCATCCTAAATATCCATCAAAGGCAAACCCATTTACATGAAGCTTTCTTACCTGCTGATGCATTGCAGCTTTCATAAACATGGTTTCACCCTTTGAAATGCTGTCCTCAATAATCTCAACAAATAAATCTTTCTTTAATATGTACATTTCCATAGAAACATTTAGATTGTTTTCTTTACCGATATTTCTACCAATGCTTATTACTTTTCCATCGTTATTTATATTTAAGGCGTCACAATTTATATACTTATCCTTTTCCCCCTGTGTCTTTTTATAAAGTATAGTTATGTCAGCATTGCTCTCTTTATGATATTTAAAAGCTTCTAATAAATCCACATTGCAAATCATATAGCTCCTGCTGAAAATAACGTATTTCTGCTTGCTGCCTTTTATGTATTCCAACTGATCCTTATAATTCTTGATATCTCCCTTATGGAATGCGCTGTCCATTGGATTCGAATATGGGTTAAAAATAAATAAGCCATCCTTTTTTCTATCCAAATCCCATTCCTTCCCATGACCCAAATGCTCTACGATTGATCTTGATTTACCTTGGGTAAATATAGAAACATTATGTATTCCAACATTGACCATGTTAGATAAAATAAAATCTATTACCCTGTATCTGCCTGCCATTGGTACAGCGCCAATAGGCCTATATTTAGCAATATCACTCATTGCAGCTTCATCTTCACTTAAGCTAATAATTCCCATTATATCGTGCATATTCATCCTCCTCTCAGAATGTAATTCTACTCACTTACTAAAGAAATTCCATTGTTAACTTTATCCTCTATAATTGTCCCGGGACGTATAATCACATTGCTCATGACAATACTTTTTTTAATAATTACGTGATCACCTATCTGGACCCCTGGCATAATTACAGAGTCAGAAACTATAGAATTCTCGCCAACAATAACTCCTGGGAATAGTACACAGTTGTTTACTTCCCCGTGAATTATGCAGCCTTCATTCAAAAGAGATGATTTTACCTTTCCAGTGCTGCTAATATAATGTGGCGGGTTAACAGGATTTTTGGAGTAAATCTTCCAATTGGGATCGTATAAATCCAGGGTGCTATCTTCCTTCAACAAATCCATATTTGATTCCCAAAGGCTTTTAACTTCCCCAACATCCTTCCAATAGCCTGAAAAAACATAGGAAAAGATTGAAATATTATCCTTCAGCATATTAGGTATTATATTTTTACCGAAATCATTGTGTGACTTTTTATCTGCCTCATCTTGAATCAGATACTTTTTAAGTGTTTTCCAATTAAAAATGTAGACACCCATTGAAGCCAGGTTGCTTTTTGCCTTACGGGGTTTTTCTTCAAATTCAATGATCCGTCCTTCATGGTCGACATTCATAATCCCAAACTTGTTTGTATCTTCCCAAGGCACACTAATAACAGCAATAGTTGCCTCCCCGCCCTTTTGCTTATGAAAATCCAACAATAAAGAGTAGTCCATCTTATAAATGTGGTCCCCAGACAAAATCAGTACATACTCTGGATCATATTGCTCAATAAAATGGAAATTCTCGTATATTGCATTGGCTGTACCTTTATACCATCTACCACCTTCAGCGCCCATAAAAGGTGCCAAAATGGTTACTCCACCATCTTTCCTATCTAGATCCCACGGACTGCCTATTCCTATATGTTTATTTAGCTCTAATGGTCTATATTGCGTCAGCACTCCAACAGTATAGATTCCAGAATTTGAACAATTACTTAATGTGAAATCTATAATTCTATATTTCCCTCCAAACGGAACCGCAGGTTTTGCTATATTCTCAGTTAGCATATTCAATCTAGAGCCCTGCCCGCCTGCTAATAGCATTGCTATAATTTCCTTATTATCTCTTGACATTAAACTCCATCCCCCTAACGTGATTAGATATACTATTCATGATTTATTGACTTTATGCATTAAATAAAAAATATTATATAGATATAATGCAGTAAGCCGGAGGTTGAACTTTCCAATATGGATTTTTATATCTGGTGTAAAAGTCTTGTGTTTCACCTCTTTGGTTTAAAAAACACCGTACTTAGAGGTGGTATCGTTATTGAAATAGAATACGGCTGACTATTCCACTCTTCTGCAATAGCTTCTATAGACCCAATATTACGACTTCCACCTCCCCCATATCTCTCTAGATCGCTGTTGAATACTTCCTCATAGCTACCGAGCTTTGGCACGCCTATTTTGTAATTTTGTCTTTTAACCGGTGTAAAATTACAAACTATAATGATGAATTCTTCAGGATCAACAGCTTTTCTCATAAATACAATGATGCTCTCCTCATAATTCTGAGCGTCAATCCATTCAAAACCATCAGGCCGACTATCTATTTGATGTAATGACAACTCATTTTTGTAAAGATGATTAAGTTCTTTTACAAAACACTGCATTTGCCTATGACTTTCATATTCTAATAGCATCCAATCCAACTCATTATCATGATTCCATTCTATAAATTGACCAAATTCTCCACCCATGAATAAGAGTTTCTTCCCCGGATGACCAATCATATAACCATAGAAAACTCTTAAATTTGAAAACTTGCTATAATAATCCCCAGGCATCTTATTTAATAGTGACTTTTTACCATGGACCACTTCATCGTGGGACAAGACCAATATATACCTTTCAGAAAATGCATAGACAAAGGAAAAGCAAATTAAGTGATGATGCCACTTTCTAAAAATAGGATCCATCTCCATGTATTTGAGAACGTCATTCATCCATCCCATATTCCACTTTAAATCAAATCCAAGTCCGCCTATCTGAGGTGTCCCCGTTATATTTGGCCAGGCTGTGGCTTCCTCAGCTATCATAAAAGCATTTGGATAGTATTTAGCTGCTGCCTTGTTCAATTTCTTCAGAAACTTAATAGCACTTAGATTTTCCCGCCCGCCATGCTTGTTAGGCAGCCACTTATCAGCCGGTCTTCCAGCATCAAGATAAAGCATATAGGAAACTGCATCCACCCTCAAACCATCTATATGATATATATCAAGCCAAAACATGGCATTGGAAATCAGAAATTGTGCAACCACGTCTTTGCCATGATCAAAATATGAGGTACCCCACTGCACATTGTCTGCCATAACCGGATTATCATATTCGTACATTGATGTGCCATCAAACATCCGGAGACCATGCTCATCTCTGCAGAAATGCCCAGGTACCCAATCAAGAATCACACCAATTCCCCGCTGGTGGCACTGGTCAACAAAATACATAAAATCTTGAGGCATTCCATATCTGCTGGTTATAGCGAAAAATCCTGTAATCTGATATCCCCAAGACCCATCAAAGGGGTGCTCCATCAGGGGCAAAAGCTCTATGTGAGTATATCCCATGGAAATTACATACTCTAGAAGCTCCGGGGCGATCTCCTTATAACTAAAAAACTCTCCATGATCTTTCTTTCTCCAGGACCCTAAATGCACCTCGTAGATATTGATATGCTCATGGAGTTTAGACTTATTAAGCTTTCTAGCTGTCCAAAGATCATCTTGCCAACTATAATCATCTAAAGAAACACATATGGATGCAGTATTGGGTCTTTTTTCACTATAAAAACCATAGGGATCCGCTTTCATAACCATAGAATGGTCCTTTCCATGGATCTCGTACTTATATAGCTGCAGCATATCCAATCCGCATATAAAAATATGCCATACGTCTGTATTCCCAACCCTTTTCATAGGGTAATCCTTTCCATTCCAAGCATTAAAATCCCCCACCAAATGAACATCCTCTGCATTAGGTGCCAGTACCATAAAACTGATACCACTTAATGCTTCATACTGCATAAAATGAGCTCCAAGATATCGATAGTCCTTAAATTCTTTTTTTGATGTTTCAATCAAGTCTCCAATATAAGAATCTGGTAAATAATATGGTTGTCCGTAATCCATTAAGAAACCGTCCCTTCAAAGCAATCCCACTAACTTTCTCGCTTTAACTGCGCGTATTTATAGAAATATTATCAATTACTATATTCTATTCTGACTTTGTCCTTATATGATTAATCCAATGATTTATATGACATGCTTTGAAGGTGTAAAAGCGAGCATAAAAAAAGCCTGTGACTTTATATCACAAGCTTTTTAAGCAAATACATTTTCAATTCTATCAAAAGCATCCTTCAATTTATCTAATCCAACAGTGCATGCAATTCGTATATACCCTTCTCCGCTTTTTCCAAATCCATTTCCCGATACAACTAGGACATGGGCTTTCTCTAATAGTTTCTTGCTTACTTCTGCTGATGTAAGTCCCGTCTTCTTGATATTTACGAAGAGATAAAAGCTCCCCTTTGGAGGGAGTACAGACAGCCCTGCTATCTTATTAATCCGCTCATAAGAATAATAAACACGTTTTTTATATTCATTGATGATGTGGGGCTGAATTGTATCTCTAAGTCTCAAAGCATGTATAGCTGCTCTTTGAGAGATAGAAGGAGCAGAAAAGCATACACCTTCATTAATATCTCTGATACAGTTTATCAAGTAATCAGGTCCTAAGATATAACCTATCCGCCACCCTGTCATGGCATAATCCTTTGAAAAGCTTCCTATGGTAATTGTTCTTTCCTTCATTCCTGCCATAGTGGTTATAGGAATAAAAGGCTCGCAGAAGCTAAATGCGCCATATATATCATCCGCAATAATGATCAAATCGTATTCTATTGCTATATTAGACAGTGCTTCCATGGAAGCCTTACTTACGCAATTACCTGTAGGATTGTTAGGTGTATTGATAATAATGGCTTTTGTACGATTTGTAATTAGAGCCTTTAATCTTCCAATATCAATTTGGAAATCTTCTTCTTCATAGGTTACCAAGGGTACAAGCTTGCCCCCGGCAAGTTTTATCTGATTGTCGTAGGGTTTAAAAAAAGGCTCTGGTACAATAACCTCGTCCCCATCATCCAAAATAGCTTCAAGTACAAGGTACATCCCATGGCATGCTCCAACCACTGCCATAATCTCATTCATTTGAACCGGATATCCGTATTTCTTTTTATAATAATGCCTAATTTCTTCTCGCAGCTCAGGATCCCCTACAGAATCCGTGTATTTGGTGTGTCCGCTGCGCGCGTCGTTGAAAGCCTCACTTATTATATCTGAATCAGTGATTAAGTCAGGATCACCTAGGCTAAGGTTAATGAGGTCATCATATTTATGAGCTAACTCCACTACCTCAGCCATAGGTGTTGAAACAGAATTCCAATATTTTTTAGAAAGAAATTTATGTTTCATACTACCACCTGCTTTTATATATTATCAACATTTTAAAACCTTGCCCAAGAAGTCTTGTGTTCTTGCATGTTTTGGGTTGTTAAAAATCTCTTCTGGACTTCCTTCTTCCACAATCTTTCCATCATCCATAAAAAGCACCCTGCTACCTACTTCCTTGGCAAAACCCATTTCATGGGTAACTACTACCATTGTCATTCCCTCTGCTGCCAACTCTCTCATAACATCCAACACTTCTCCGACCATTTCAGGATCAAGTGCTGAAGTTGGTTCATCAAACAGCATAACGTCTGGCGACATAGCCAATGCTCTAGCAATAGCTATTCTTTGCTTTTGACCCCCGGAAAGTTTATTTGGATAAACGTTCGCTTTATCTTCTAGCCCAATCCTTTTTAGCAGCCCCATAGCAATATCCTGTGCTTCATCTTTTGAAAGCTTTTTAACCTTCATAGGTGATAACGTTATATTATCCATAACAGTCATGTGCGGAAACAGATTAAACTGCTGGAACACCATGCCCATTTTTTCACGCATTTTATTAACGTTATTTCTTTTATCTGTTATAGAATTTTTACCGAATTTGATCATTCCATCTGTCGGTTCTTCGAGAAGGTTCAGACACCTCAGAAAAGTACTTTTGCCTGACCCGCTGGGGCCAATTACAACTATAACCTCTCCTTGTTCTATCTTTGAATCAATTCCTTTTAACACATGCAATTTATCAAACTTTTTTTGAAGATTAGATACTTGAATCACCTGCACGCATCCTCCTTTCCAATAAACCTAACAATTTTGACAGTATAAAAGTAATAACAAAGTAAATAAGCGCCGCAACAATCAGAGGTTCAAAGGGTAGATAGGTATTTCCTCTCACGGTATCTGCATTGTACATTAAGTCGTGTATACCAACCACAGATACAATGGATGACTCCTTAATAAGTACTATGAACTCATTTCCCAAAGCAGGCAGTATGTTTTTAAAGGCTTGAGGTATGATTATGGTTTTCATTGCCAGGTTATGGGGCATCCCTAAGGATCTCGCCGCTTCCATTTGACCTTTATCTATAGATAGAATTCCTGCTCTGATTATTTCTGCTACATAAGCTGCACTATTTAGTGAAATGGCGATGATGCCTAGGGTATTATCTCCAAAATCCAATCCCAGAAGCCTGGGAAGTCCATAGTATATAATATACAACTGCACCAGTAACGGAGTTCCCCTTACAAGCTCGATATAAGATGTTGAAAAGCTTTTTAGAAGTATATTCTTTGATAGCTTCATAAGCGCCAGTAGTACACCTAACATTACCCCAAGAGCTACCCCGAAAAAGGAAAGGAATAAGGTTATTGATGTTCCTTCAATAAAGAAGCCGTAATATTTTTGTAAGAATGAGAAATCCACTTTTCAGTCCCCCCGTACTGGTATTTTAAAAATTTAATCTGAATTATTCTTGCTCCGATAGTGTAGTCGCTTCTTGGATGAACTTATCTACAGTTCCTGCCTTTATCATTGCATCTAAGGATTTGTTTATAGCTTCAAGCAAGTCTGCTTTTCCTTTATTTACAGCAACCGCTACTCCCTCTTCTGAACCTAAGGAGATACCCGAAACAGCAAGCTTTGGATTTTGTTTAGCATAGGCATTTGCTACTGGTCCAACAAGTACTACCGCATCTATTTTGCCATTTTGTAATTCAAGCACTAAATCTGTAATTTTGCTTAGGGATTTTACTTCTGCTGCTTGAGCCTTCTCTTTTGCAAGATCTTCTTGAACTGTTGATTTTTGAGCTCCAACTTTTAAGCCCTTCAATGCTTCTATGGATGTTATCTTTCCTGCATCCTCAGCTCTAACTAATACATTTTGATCCGCTTGATAGTATTGCATGGAGAAATCAACACTTTTCTTTCTTTCTTCCTTTGGAACCATACCCGCAACAATGAAATCAATGTCATCAACCACTAATGCAGCCAATAGGCCGTCAAACTTCATATCTTTTATCTCTAGTTCCACACCTAGGTCTTTTGCAATTGCCTTTGCAATTTCTATGTCAAAGCCTACTATTTCGTCTTTGCCATTTATGGATTTGTGAAACTCATATGGTGGGTAATCTGCTGATGTACCAAGAACAATCTTGCCCTTAGCCTTTATTTGTTCTATTTTAGTTGCAACTTTTTGTTCTTCCGTAGGTGTAGTCCCCTGAGTAGCCTTTGCACCGCAAGCTGCAAAAGTAAATAGCATTGTTAGAATTAGCATTACTGAGATAACTTTTTTAACATTATTTTTCATTTAATTTTCCCCCTTATTATTTTGTTTGTTTTTTTAACTCGAATCTTATATTATCCGTGGTAGAATATTTGCTCCATTTGGCATTAAGTAAATCTTTGCGTCCGTTCCCTTTTGCTGTATCGCCATATTTAGTGCTTCATTTACATCAGCTGCTACTTTTATGTTTGCATTTCCAAGCAGCTTAGAATCTAAAGAAGATACAAGAACCACTTGAAAGTTTTCAGCAATCTCAGCAATTAAGTAGCCTGTATATTTGGCGATTGAAAATTGTTCTCTTAATGCTTTCTCTCTGCTGTAATTATCGCTAAATTCTTCAAGCATCTGCTGTACTTCTCTGCCTCCAAAGCCCTCACTGCATTTCGCCAGCAGTATAATAACTCCATCTTTTTTCACAGCTTCCTTTGCATTGATTAAAGCCTTTGATGACTGATAAAAATCGATATCCTTTGGGTAACCACCTGCGGAAACTATAACAACGTCTGCCTGCTCCTTAATATAAACACTATCAGCTTCATCTACCATCCGCTGTCCTGCTTCGTGGGCTTTTACATAATCCCCGGCAACAGCTTTTACGATGTTTCCAGCTTCATTAACAATTACATTGAATAAAAAAGTAGGTTTCACAAAAGCAGCGGCTTCCAACATATCTAGATGAACTGGATTGTTTTCAACATTTCCACAGCGGACTAGAAAATTCGTTCCTTCTCCCAAATTAGGATTTAGAGACAACTTGTGGTTTGCCATAATACTTTCATAGGCTGATATGCCTGGTAAAATAGATTTCTTGCCGCCACCCCAGCCAACAAGATCATGAAACACAATCGCACCTGTCAAAACAATATGGTCACATTGAAACGCTATTTTATTTATTGTCACTGGGGTGCCATAGCTTGTAGTCCCTATGTTCATCAAGTTCTCATTATCTCTGCAATCGTGGTCTATAATTAGAAAACATTCAGCTAGTTTCTCTCCCAAAAGAATTTTATGTTCTTCAGCAGATTGGCCTCTATGAGAACCAGTGGCACATATAAAAGTAATATCTTCATCCTTAATTCCCGATTCATTTAATTCCTTAATTATATAAGGAAGGTATAAATCTGGCTTCTGCCAAGCCCTTGTAATATCTGAAATGATAATGCAAACTGTTTCTCCCGGCTTAACAAGCTTCCTAAGTCTTCGACTTCCAATGGGGTTATCTAGTGCTTCCAAAATAACATCAGCTTCAGGTTTTTCCTCCACAACTCCTTGACTCTGTACATAACCAAGAAAGTTGTTTTCATCAATCTGAATATTTACTTCTCCGTTGCCATATTTCATTTTTGTCTTTTCCACTAGATAACCTCCTTAAATCAATACAGACTTGCATTACATCTTTATACATTATTTAGAGCTTTTTATGCATCCAAGCCCCGTTTCAGGCCCATATAATGCATATATATAATATATATCGTATAATTATGCTTGTCAATAAATATTTTTATGTAAAATTATACAAATTCGATCTGTCTTTATGGTAACTTGTTTTTAGGTCGCTTCGAATAATTGCATAGTAAAAAGACAGACCGAGAATTTCCCTCCCAGTCTGTCTTCTATATAGGTTCCTATTTATTTAGTCTTCTTTCTGACACGGCTTCACAAACTATGCTGCATATTATTACAACATCGTCGACGGATGCTTCAGCTTAAAACCACTCATTGCTGCTTCTTTATATTGCCTTTGGTCGATTCATTATTAATACGCCCAATCTGCCGTATACAGGTCTTTTTCTATAGAGTAGTTAATATTAACATATGGGTAAAATACAATCCAACTTTTTGTGGTTTCGTTAAAGCTAACAGTCTTGGTAAATAAATCGTTAACTGCAAAGGCAGAAGGATAGTCTTTATAAACATTACTATAAATAACGTCTATGCTGACATTCTTGTCATAATGATCTGCAATTTCAGAAGCTATTTTAGCCAGCTCATTTTCAGTATCATCCTTGGAATTCATCATCATATCAAGGAAAGGGTTGAGATATGAACTATTAAGATAGAAATAAACATATACTGAGTCTTCCGAGTCATCCATATCAATACTAACTCTTTGGAATTTTGTTGCATTATTATTTATAGTAAAGTTTCCATATTTCTTCAATAAATACGTTGTATACTGCTCGCTTGGTATAGCACTCACCATGATAAAACTCTTAATATCAGATGGCTGTGATTCTATATTTCCTTTCACTGTGACTACCTTTATATAATAGGTAACCCCAGGCTTAAGATCCCCATAACTAACGCAATACTCACTAAACCATTCCCATTTATCTGAGCTATTCTCATCAAGCAGCTTGTAATAAGTACCATTTAAAGAAGTGCTCACAAAGACTCTATAATAGTCAGCATCATCAACCTTATCCCAATGTATAGAAATGGTATCGCTTGCTATTTGCTTAAGGACTACATTTGAGGGCTTTTGAATATTTGAATTCTGATTATAGAAGCTTAATAAGTCCAGTTGTAGATTCTTATTCAAATTTACATACTGGTTAATTGGGACTGCAAAGCCTAGGTTTTCACCTGCCTCAATACCCGCATATGTAATTCCTATTGCCAAGCCTTTATCGTTAAGCAAAACACCGCCGCTGCTTCCATGGCTTATAGGTGCTGAAATCTGAATAATTCCGTCATCTCTTAAAGCACTAACCATCCCATTTGACATTGTATTTTTTAATCCAAGGGGACTACCTATAGTATATATTTCCTCACCTAGAGCAACAGAATCAGAGTCCCCTGCCTTCAAATAAAGCCTAACAGTTTTTTCTATATCTAGTACTGCAATGTCTTTTTTTGCATCATATCCTATTATCTTCACACTTCCAGAATACACCTGGCCATCGTTCTCCGTAATTGTCAGGGTTTTTGCTCCTTCTATTACGTGATAATTTGTCACCAAGTTGCCATCTTGAGTAATATAAAACCCACTTCCGGTCCATTTGCTTCCATCATACCCAGTAGCGCTAATGAGTACAACAGCATCTGCCAGTTTGCCAATTTCTACGCTGCTAAGCACCCTATCAGTACTTGTGGCTGTATTTGTTGTATTAGGGGTAACCTTACCGAGACTATTTGCCTGCCCCTGAGTCATCATTCCGTTGCTTACCAGCTTCTGCATTAATGTTGTTGTACTACCTTTTAAAGGCTGCAGCAAAGTATTGTAGGAGCTTTTTGCAACATAATCTCTTATAAATTTATTGCTAACCATTTTGAAATAAAGATCCTCGTCCAAACTTCCAATAGTTTTAGCATATTCAATTGAATTGGTCCATGTAAAATCTTTTACCTTATCAGTATCGCTATAACCCAAGGATCTAAGTAAAAAAGTTACATAAGATTTCCCATCCATTTTATCACTTGCACCAAACAGATTATTTCCAATGCCTTTTGTTAGACCATTTTTATAAGCATAATTTACATACCCGCGTCCCCAATCCGGTACATCGGTAAATGCACAGGCTTCCTTACTGAGCTGAATAGCTGCAGCCTCTTTGCCTAATAGTCTTACAAGCATGATAATACCTTCCAGCCTTGTAGGTTCTCTTTCAAGCTCAAATCCAGTCCCGGTTCCCTTGAAGACACCTATTTCTGATAACTTTACGGCATAGTCATTGTAGTAAATTTTTGTTTCTGCATAAGAAGGTGTGCTGAATCCGATTACTAAAGATAATAATATTGCGATAAATGCTGTCTTCTTCATATAATTAGCCTCCTGTAATAACATCATTTGTTTTTACTATCCAAAATTTACAACCGTTCTTCATATATTCTGCAACATCCTACTAAATCCTTCAAAATACCACAGAATATACTAAAAGCCCCTATATATCGAATAAAAACTGTATCATTATGTAAATTGAGTTCTATGCTTGCCCTAAATTTTCTATATACATGTATATAAAATTAATGTACACTTATTCTTATTTAATAAAGTATTATAGTATAGTAAGCAGCTAGTCTTTGTGGAGATAACTTAATAGAAATACCCCTAACTGTAGTTAGAAAAGGAGCTTAAATTGAATAATAACAGAATGATAGATAAATCCAACAAAATACCACTTTCCGATAAGATAGGCTATGGAGTAGGCAATTTTGGTGTAGGAGTAGCCATTCAAGTTGTAGGTGCCTTCCTAATGTTTTATTGCACTGCAATACTAAATATCCCAGGAAGCCTTGTAGGTATCGTAATTAGCATAGGTATTGCTTGGGATGCCATCACAGATCCTCTAATGGGTTATATTTCGGACAATACAAAATCAAAAGCCTTTGGTAGAAGACATCTTTATTTAATTATAGGTGGTATAGGCATAGGTATTTGCAACTTGATTTTGTGGAATATACCAGGCAATTTTTCTGCAATGACAAAGTTCGCTATAATTTTCATTGATATTATTGCAATAAAAACCTTCATGACAATATATATAACTCCCTATACTGCTTTAGGTGCCGAATTATCTAATGACTATAATGAAAGAACCAGCATTCAGGGAATCAAAACAATATTTTTCTTGTTAGGGCTTTTCTTCGTATCTGTTGTTTTGCTATATATATTCTTTCAACCAACTGCGGAGTTTCCAATTGGTCAGTTGAATCCAAAAGCATACAGCAATATGGGAATTTTTTCTTCCATAATCATCGTAATATTTTCCTTGGCTTGTTACTTTTTCACCAAAAAGTACATCCCGATTTTGAGATTATCCGAGAATCCAACTGAGGAAAAGGCAGGTCTGAGCAATTTATTAAGATCCTTCAAGAGTATTATTGGCGATGTTTTGTTTAGATCCATTGCTTTAAGCTATATGTTTAATAATATAGCCTCGGCAATGTTCAGTAATATAGGGCTCCATGTATTTACTTACACCTTCACCTTAAACAATCAGCAAATCGCTTTAATGGTAGGGACACAATTTGCTGTCAGTATTCTTTCACAACCGGCATGGACTTTAATATCAAAGAAGATTGATAAAAAACCTTCTATAAAGCTCGGTCTGGGGCTTTGCATCATCGGTTCTGCTTATTTCTTTGCCTTAGTAGTGTTCAAAAATCACATTTTAGGCAACGCACTATACTTTTTACCTTTTGCAGTTTTAGCTGGCTTTGGTACAGGTGGACTTTTCACCCTTCCACTTTCAATGATTGCCGATATCATTGATTTAGAGGAGCTGAACACCGGCAAACGGTCTGAGGGCACATATTACGGATGCTTAACCTTATTTTATAAATTCTCTCAATCCATCACTTTGCTGCTTGTAGGTTTTGTTTTAGATATAATAAAGTTTAATTCAAGCCTTCCCGTTCAATCTGAAAGCACGGTTGTAACTCTTGGTTTAATACTGAGTATAACAACATCAGCAAGCTTTGTAGCTGCTTTTCTAAGCTTGCAAAAGTACTCCTTAGACAGATTAGCAGTTGAAAATATACAAAAGCAAATTGCTGAAAGAAAAGTGATATAGGGCTAATATAAGCAAATTTGACCCTTAGCTTTATATAAATAAAAACACTGTGATTCAACAATCACAGTGTTTTTTTTCTATCACTTCTCTATATACTTAAAATATATTCCATGGAAGGATCCCTATTTTCTATATAATCCTTAATAGTTACTTCAGTATTAACATCGGGAAAGAAAGACGGCTGCTCATCATCTTCAATAAGCTTATAATATTCTGTGGAATACCTGACTTGAAGCCTAGAGTTTTTTAATTCAAAAGACTTTACCTCTCCATAGCAATTCGGTTTTCCACCAGTAGCTTCACCTACGAAAATTGCATTTGTATTATTCTTTAGTGCATAGGCATTCAACAGGGCTGATGAAAATGTTTCTCTACCCAATATTACAAAAATGCCGCCTACCCTATTTAGCTTTTGGCATTTAATTAATTCATTGATAAAAGGCTCCAGCAGTGTGGAATTACCCCCAAGATTATTTCTAAGGTCTATGACCAACCTTTTTACATCCTCTTGGTTTATAAATCCTATCAAATCAATGCAGAATTCCTCAACAGATATATCCTGCATATTTCTACAGCTTTTATAATTAAAGTATAGTGTTCCTGACTCCACAATGAAGTAGCTCCAATAGTTTTTATCCTTATTCCGTCTATACAACGGAAGCTTATCCTCAGAAACCAGAGAATAACTAGCAGTCTTATTTTTAAGTTCCTTGTATCCATAAGTAGGAACAGATATCTCTAAAGATTCACCACTACTCTCTTCTATGGTTAGCTCTACACCATCAAATTCATCAATGATTTCAAGTCCATAAAGTACTTCTACAGCTTGAAGATATTTTGGAAGCTGTGCCTTTAAAAACCCATCGTTCTCATGAGAAACAATAACCTCCACCCTTTGAATTACCTCCTCCATTAGGATTCCATTTAAATGAGTAACCTTGCAGTTTAGAGCATCTTTATGCTCCCCAAAACAGGTTACTATATAAATTCCTTCAGGAAACCAATAAAACTCAAAGGGTATAAAGCTTGCTATAGACATGATGACCGTTGTATGTGCATCTCTAGCTGATGCTGCTATTGCAGCAATAGCAACTGAAATCATATAATCATCATAGTTTTCAATGTTGCTCTTTAGATTTTGAATTTGGCTGTGGAAACTGTTTTTGTTCAGATTAAAAAACAAGTTTTTATGCCCTTTCGGCAGCTCTGATTCCAACTGTTCTATATCTTCTGACCATTTTTCTAGCTTCTTGTTACTCATGCGGCTTCTTCAACGGTCTTTATACCTTCTTTTAGGAAAGGCTTATTATAGAATATACTAATTCCCACTAAAATTAATGCTGCACCACTTAGAATCATCAGTAACTGTATTCTCACAATGTCTGCTAAAGGTCCAAATATGGCCATACCCAAAGGCATTACCCCAGAGCCCGCAATCTGAACAAAGCTGAATACTCTTCCTTGCATGCTATTTTCTACTTTCTCTTGAAGCAGTACCATGCTTGGAACATTAAATAGAGGCATTGTCATACCTGTTAATACCATAATTCCAAGATAAATATAGAATTGATCAATTACTCCAATGGCAACAGTCAGACCACCAAAGGCTAAGCATCCTACTGCAATAGTAACTACACGGTTTTTGAAGCCGCCCCATGATGACATAATGATACCGCCTATAATCGAGCCAGCAAAAAAGCACATCTCGTTGGCAGTAAGCTTCCAATATTCATTTCCATATGTACGGGTTACCATGAGTACATTTAAAAAGGCAGCAGGCACAACTAAAAACATGGTTACGGCGTAAAAAGATATTAGTCTCCTTACAAAGTTATTTTTAAAGGAATACTTAATCCCTTCTTTTAAATCATAAAAATAATCCGTCTTTTGTTTATCAAGGGCTTTTGAGTGTGCTTTAACCTTTAGAGTAAGCATTATTGCGATTGCAGTTATAGCTGTAAAAACATCAATTAGCAGTATATATTCTATAGCCCCATAAACTAAAATCGCCCCTCCAACTGCAGGCGCCACAAAGAATATCATAGACATTATGGTTCCATTTATACTATTTACTCTCATTAGCTGTTCTTCCGGAACTATCTGAGGTATTATTGCACTTACAGCAGGGGTTTGGATTCCTGCGCCAAAAGAACGTATAGCCGCAACTAAAAATAATAACCACATACTATTGTAACCAAGCAAAAACACAATAGCTAAAACCAAGGTTGATGTGGCAATTAATCCATCCGATAAGATAATTAAAATCTTTCTATTATATCTATCGGCCCACACTCCAGCAAATAGTGAAATTATTAATTGCGGTAAAAATGAGCATATGGTTGATATAGTCACCATTATTCCAGAGTTAGTAGACCTGGCTATATACCATATAATCGCAAATTGAACTAATGATGAACCGAATAAAGATACAGTTTGACTGGACATAAACAAAATTGTTTGTGCTTTCCAATTTGAATTCTTTTTATCATTTATATTGTTATCATTTGTCATAAGTATGGATTTTACATGCTATCATTTAACAAACTACCATAGCAAGAACAAATCCCTTTGTCACCTCTTTCTAAAATTTTAATCATTTTGAACTGCAAAGTTAAGTCTTTGGGTTAATGACTTATTTACACTTCTTCTATGCTAGCATATTTCCTACAGTATATCCAATTACTTCTTAACTAAAAAATTATATTACGTCAATGCCTGCCAATTTCATAAGATGAAGTGCATTTCTGGTAGTGGAGGGTCCTAAACGCAATTTATAATCAAAATAAATCCTTCCGTCTTCATAATACTCTTGGAAGTGATAGTTCCCTATTTTATCATTTGTCTGCTGGAGATCACAAAGTTCCAGGTCGTGAGTAGATACCATTCCAATTGAATTAGTTAAGCTCAGCTTATTAATTAGAACCCTGGCTCCGATATGACGGTCCTCAGAGTTTGTACCCCTAAAAATTTCATCCAACAAAAAGAAGACCCTTTTACCGGATTCAGATTCACTGACAATTTTCTTTATCCTGAGCAGCTCTGCATAAAATGAAGATATATTCTCCTCAAGATTATCTTTTATCCTCATACAAGTACATATTTCCATTATAGAAGCCCCGAAGGAGCTGGCGCATACTGGTGCTCCTGCATAAGCAAGAACTAGGTTGATGCCAGTAGTCCTAAGAAGTGTGCTCTTCCCAGACATATTGGAGCCGGTAATCAGTATTACCTTAACTTTTCCATCTATAGTTACATCATTATGTACCCGGTTCCCTACTATTAAGGGGTGTCCTAAACATTTTGCTTCAAATGCTGAATCTTTTTCATCGTAAATTTCAGGCATTGCAAAGTCCGGATTCTCAAAGCCTATTATAGCTAGACTTGCCAAGGCTTCAATTCTTCCTACAGCATCAAACCAGCTTTTTAAGAAATGTCCAGATTGTTGCTTCCAACCTTCCAGGGCTATGATGCTCTGAAAATCCCACAGCGTTAAAGTATTAAATATAATATAAAATAAATTTCTCCTGTTGGACATTGAATCAACTATTGAAGAAAGCTTATCGACCTTTTTAAAAGCTTCAAGCTTTGAACTGCTTTTGATGTTGTCTTTTATTTTGTTAATTAATGTGGAACTGAACTTATGCTTCTCCAAGAGCTTCAGCATTTTATAATAAACTCTTATATCCTGATTGTACTTCTCAAATATGCTAAACATCTTGTATCGTTCTCTTACCTTGTAGGATACCAACCCAAACTGGAATAGCAGCGCCGTTGCTGGAAGATAATATGGTATTCTATTCATAATAAAACCAGCTGTAACAAGCAGTATGGTTATTACAGGACATATCCTAAAAAAAGCAATTACCCAGGTCTTCCTAAAGGTGTCCTTACTCTCTTTTCCCCAGGCTATAAGTTCTTCTGGATTATGTATTTTTTCTGATGTTACCATTGCTTCTGCAGTCAACCGTTGTCGGAAGCTTAGCTTAGTAGATAGCTCGCGCACTGCTTCCTGTCTCTCCCGTATATCATGGCTATCCCCCTCAACCTCAGATAATAAATCACGAAGCTTTTCTCTTCCGATAAATGTTTTTGCTGTATTTATCCACTGAAATAGAGAATTCTTGCCGAAAATATCAAGGTCACTTGAGTAACTATGATTGTCATCCAAAAAATCTTCGCCAGCATCAGCAAACTTATTCCATTCTCCATTTAAACGGTTCAGGGAATCGTTGTTTATATCCAGAAGCAAATTGTAGTATTTTATTTTAACAATAAGCCTTTCATGCTTTACAATAAGATATATAAAACTCACTAAAAGCACTGCAAATATTGCAGCACATAGGATATAGCTTTGGGTTAAATGGGCGTATACAGCATCACAAATCCCAGCAACAAAGACTCCTAGTCTTAGGTTGCTTATATTTCCTTCTAGCTTTTTCTGTTTCAATAAAAGCTTACTGTATTTTTCCTTCCTTCTTTCATACATTTGTTTTGCTGCTTTCAAATTCTTTTGTCCTCCCTTTATGCGCACTTAAATTAATCATAAGCATACTTTAAACCTTCACTTTCATTATTGATTAATTTATTTTAATAATCAAGAGTTTATTCATAGTTTCAGTAAAGAGAAATAGATTCAATGCATAATGCTTAGTGAAAAACATATGACTAGTATATAATAAACATAAGATATGAATAAATATCAAAATTAAGATGTGCAGGTGATTACATGATTTCCTATGAGGATAGAGCTTTACGCGAATTAAATGACTGGAAAAGCATAATGAGAAAGAAGCCTTCTATAATAGAAAAGGCTACAAAAGGGGTTCAAAGAACCTTTAATGGAATGTTGCCGGATAAATATCATGAAATTATTACCTCGTCGATTAAAAATCTAACCAAGGCAGTATTATACGGATCTCAATATACGACAAAGCCTCCTATTAAAAACCTGACCCTGGCAGAAAGGGAGGAATTAGTCAAAGGGAAAACCAAATTTTATACGGCCACAGCAGTTATTGAAGGTGCTGCCACCGGTGCAGGCGGATTCGTACTAGGTCTTACAGACTTCCCTCTGCTGCTTAGCATCAAGATGAAATTTCTCTACGAAGCTGCGATTATCTATGGATTCGATGTTGATGATTATAGCGAAAGGCTTTATATACTTAATATATTTCAGCTGGCTTTTTCAAGTAAAGGTAATATGAATACCGTTTTTGAAAAAATGAACAACTGGAATGAATATACTAAGTCTCTGCCTAATGATATCAATGATTTCGATTGGAAAAGCTTTCAGCAAGAATATAGAGACTATATTGATTTAGCAAAGCTCTTTCAAATGGTACCAGGAATAGGTGCCTTTGTTGGTTCATACGTAAATAATAATCTCATGAAGAAACTAAGCGAAACCGCAATTCAAGCTTATAGAATGCGAATTTTTAACGAAGTCCAATAATAAAATATAAAGGCGCTGTTTATTCAGCGCTTTTATATTTGAAGAATTATTTCTGCCTTCTTAATCTCTTCTGCTAAGAAACTCTTCTCTTAAAATACCCATCGCAATTTTATTATAGTAGACTCCATCCTTAAATACCTCATTTCTAAGTATTCCTTCTACCACAAAGCCACATTTTTCGAAGCTTTTAATTGCACGTTTATTAAAGGAATAGCTGATCAATCTTATCTTATTTATATTCATTTGATTAAATATAAAAGAAATCAGAGTATTCATAGCATCATTGCCATAACCATTTCCCCAATAATCCTTGTTGCCAATAAAAATCCCAACAGTAGCAACACTATTTTTCCAATCTATATTATTGATGCTGCAACCTCCAATAAATTGATTGCCATCGATTGTTTCTATGGCAAACATATATTTATCAGATTGTGATGAAATTGATTCAAACCACTTTTCTTCCTCATGAAGCATTATAGGATAAGGTATATCTGCTGTAAGATGGTTTGCAATTTCAATATCATTTATATATTTTAATCTAATAGGAATATCCTCTCTTGTATATGCCCGTAGTCTGACCTTCTGCCCAGTATACATATGACATTCCTCCCGTACATTTAATTTTCCAGCAAACAAATTTGTAATACTGATTATACATATTTAGATTGTCCTAAGATCTTCAGCAATATTCAACCACTTTATTGCTTCATCTATAATTGCTACTAGTGAGTTTTCTCTACTTTGTAATATACATACCATGCATAACTTATAGAAGCAAATACAGAAACAACATAATACATAGCAAAAATAAAACTAAGGTATCAGTTTTAGCCGACACCTTAGTTTATTTTTGCTATTTGAAGCTTTTAATCAACTTGCTTGCTTCTTCTTTGCTAAGCTCTATACACATTTTATCGCTGTCCATAAGATCTTCCCTATAGCCTGTATTTGTTATATAGTATGTGAGCTTTTCAGTCGTATCTTCATCTACAAAGATGTAAGTATCCGTATTATACCAGGAATGCTTTATATATAATATTTCTTTGCCTGACAAAGCGAATTTCTCAATTGCCTCAATTTCAGTATCTAGTGACTTCCCCCAATTATTATGCGAGATTACTATAGTCAGCTTATACCCATCGTCATTCACATACCTAAGTGTAATAGATTTTGATTCCTTCGTAAGCCTTCCTTTTTTAATAATATAATCCTGACCTTTCTTTATTGCTTCTTGGTATAAAGCTTCTCCTACTTTCTCTTTGTCTCCCTCTTCTTTAAAAATAATTTTGCCATATTCAAATTGGTAACCGTCAGGCAGTACCTGAGGAACCTTAAACTTAGTTATTGTACTTTCTCTAAGCTTTTCCATGTCATATATTTTTTCTTCTTCCACTTGCAGAATATTGTAAAGCTTATCAATTTCATATGCCTCAGTCACCAGAAAATATGCCATCTCTCCCGGAGCCAAGCTTTCTTGCAATTCTTCTCTTATAAGCCCATAATCGCTTTCTGCTCGAGCTGCATCCAGCCACTCAAAAAGTTCTGTATTTCCAAGGTGTGTGTAATCATAGACTACCTCACCCTTATCATTCATCAACTGCCACCCGTTATAGACTGCCATAGCAACTGTACCAAAGCACATCGTAAGTATTACCACTGCAATAACAAATACCATTTTTCGTTTACTTCTTGTTATCTGCTTATAGCTATCCAATTCGCTTGCACAAGCTTTGATATTCTCTAAATCTATGTTGGGAATGCATTCTTTTTTTAACTCAGCTTCAAAATGTTCATAGGATTGAAACTTTTTCATTAGCCTTCCCTCCTTTTTCTATCTCTAAATATGCCTCCACTTTTTTTCTAGCTCTCTCATATTGCTTCCTCACCGTATCAGGCTTTTTATCAAATATTACTGCAATTTCCTCATAACTTTTATCCTCAATTGCACGTAATATCAATACAGACCTAGCCTCTGCAGATAGCTTAGATATTGCGATTGTAAGCTGCTCACTGAATTCATTTATCTCAATATCTTGGTCGTAATAAGGTGCTTCTATTATAAAATTCTCTTTAAGGGGTACGAAGAAAAAAAACTTCTTCCTCCTTATGATATTCAAACAATGGTTGTAAGAAATTTTGTAGAGCCACGAGGAAACAGATTTTATCTCTTCCATTCTACTCATGTTCTTATATGCATTGATAAATACCTCTTGTACTGCATCCTCTGCTTCCTGCCTATTTCTAAGCATTCCATAGCAGTATTTAAAAATCATTTGTCCATATTCATCAACAATATCATCTATACTGTTCAAGATGCATCCCCCCTTCAGCCGGCTTCATTTTATATGACAAATAACCTATGGGTTTTGTGACATTTATTCATGAAGTCATTAAATATTATTAGATCGATGATTACATATTACCATATATATCCATCAACCTATATGTAAGCTAAATAGAAAACCTAATTTTATATACTTAAAACAATAAGAGGCTGTGATTTGAAATCAAGGCCTCTTTTGTTTTAAGTTTTTACATTAATGCAAATATATTACCTTTAAAACCTTAAGTTAAAAAGCTTAATAAATTTAAATGATATAGGTTTGGAGGAATCTACAGTTAAATCATAGTATGAGCATCCATCAATTCCCAGAGACTTTTCTATAGGGGCTATCTTTGCTATATAAGTTCCATTTTTAAGCGGTGGATTGAAGAAATCCCAGTACTTGCTAAAGGTGGCTTCATGCAGCTTCACACCAGAAGACTTGTCATATATCTGAATCATCATATCCTTCTTGCTTGGCATATCAATGAAGCTAATGCTATTTCCAGCTAGATCCTCAAACTCAATTCTAATGGACTTCGTTCCCTGATTTGTATTGAAAACTGCAACATTGGCAGGACTAAATGAACTACCTAGAGTTATGGGCATTTTCCTTAATCCGTTAAACCAAACACTGCTTATATACTCATCTTCAATATCTTTGCTGAGTATGAGCCTCTGAAGTCCAGATTCCACTCTCTTATCCATATAAAAGTCAAGAGTTTGACTATCACTAAAAAGCCCCGATATATAGGATCTATGATTATCCTTATCTACATGCATGATGTAGTATATATAGGATTCTAAAGCCTTAGGTATTTTATAAGAATATTTTGTTAGACTCACGTTGTCTTTTGTTACCACTATTGACTTGGTATCTACGGCGCTTACATTATCTTTGTAAGTAAATGCACATACCCCTTTATCAATATACTTAAATACATAGTTATATTTGCCTTGAGAAACAAATACATCCTTGGCGTCGTCAGCCTTCATCTCGAACAAACTGCCATAATTATCCGCTTCAAGACTTGTATTTTGAGGGTTGTATATAGAAACCTCATACTTGCCGGTGCTTCTATTCATAAAGTTAGCTTTAAGTGAAATCTTCTTAAGGTCACTTAGCTTGTAAGTCTTTTTAATGATAATATTGTTCTTTAGTTCCTGCTTCATCAATTTTTCACTTATAAAGAAAGCATAATCTCCTTTGTCGTCGCCCAATACAAATTGAATATCATCATTTACCAAGGTTCTAAATTCAATGCTGCCATTTATCACATCATAGTTCAGCCCCGCACTGCCGATAGAGTACCTTCCTATCCCTTTGCTCCAAATCAAGGACTTGCCGCTGCTGGCAAATACCTTCGCTCCGCTGAGATCAATCAGATTGCCATTGCTGTCAACAACACTAATTTGCACCTTATATATATTTGTGGTATCTGCATGCGCAAAAGGTGTAAATATCAAGAGCAGTAAAGAAAAAACCAATAAAAAACTAAACTTTTTAATAATAATCCCTCCCTTATTAAAGTCAAAGTTAACTGGTGTAGTTCAACATATATTGCATGTTATATTTTACCAAATATAAAATAATATTACAAAAGATTCTTGCCAATACGGTTTACAAATGTAAGAATGAAGTGCTTAGATAACAAATAACCTGCGAATCATATAGTGCCACGCACTTTGATTCGCAGGTTATCATCTTAATTGTCTCTATATACTTCCGCTTACATATTCATTTATTACTTCAATAAACCTGTCACCATATTTTTCAAGCTTAAATTTCCCAACCCCAGATACTTCAAGCATTGCATCACTTGATGCAGGTAACTTAACACACATATCCTTCAAGGTTGTGTCTGAGAATATTATGAAAGGCGGCACCCTATGGGCCTCAGCTATTACCCTACGAAGTCCTCTTAGCTTTTCAAACAAATCATTGCTAACCTTATGCTCTGTTTTCTTCGCCTTTGGCGCTTCCTTTATTATTGTTCGCTTTATGCAAAGCTCACTTTCTCCCTTTAAAAGGCTATAAGCTTTCATATTTAGTGCAAGTATAGGGTATTTATCTCCCTTTACATCTATAAATCCTTCTGCTATTAGATATGCTATTATTTCTTTTATTGTATCCTTGGAGTATTCTTTCATTATCCCGAAGGTTGTAATCTTATCAAAGCCCAAGGTTCTTAGCTTCTCCGTGCCAGAACCTTTCAAAACATCGGTTACAATGCCGCTTCCAAAGCGCTCATTGGTTCTTTTTATACAGGATAAAATCTTCTGAGCCTCAGTAGTGATGTCCGTGCTTTCGATGTTTCCATTACAGCTGCCGCAATTATCGCATTCACTTGGAGAATTATCCTCCCCAAAATAGCTAAGTATATATTTTCTTAAGCAGCTATCTGTATTACAGTAATCAACCATTTCCTGCAGCTTCTTATATTCGTTGGTCTTGTCTATACCATTGCCGCCATTTTCTATCAATAGTTTATTTGTAATAATATCCGCTGCACTATAAAAGAGTATACACTCTGCTCTTTCTCCGTCACGCCCGGATCTGCCTGCTTCTTGATAATAGTTCTCCATAGTCTTAGGCATATTGTAGTGAATGACATATCTAGTATTTGATTTATCAATACCCATACCAAAAGCATTTGTTGCAACTATAACCTGTGCCTTATCAAATATAAATGCTTCTTGATTGGCGATTCTTTCTCCATCAGTCAAACCGGCATGATATCGAGTTGCTGATATTCCATTCTCATTTAGCTGCTTGCATACACTCTCAACGGTTTTTCTCGTAGAACAGTAGATGATGCCTGAGTTTGTAGCATTCTTCTTAACATATTTGAGAAGCGAGTCAATTTTTTTCTTTGGCTTCTCCACGGCAAAATAAAGATTTTCTCTATCAAATCCTGTTATTAATATATATGGCTTCTGAAGCTTAAGCAGCCTGACTATATCGTGTTTAACTTGGATTGTTGCAGTAGCTGTCAGAGCTACCACAACAGGACGCTTGGGCAGCCTTGCTATCATTTCAGATATTTTAGTATAACTTGGTCTAAAGTCATGTCCCCATTCAGAAATACAATGGGCTTCATCTACTGCAATAAGAGAAATATTAAGCTTTGATAAAAGTCCCCAAAAGCTTTCAGTCTCTAATCGTTCAGGTGCTATATAAAGTAGTTTGTATTCTCCACTTTGCGCTCTTGCAGTAATATCTCTAAATTCCTGCGTATTAAGCGAACTGTTTATAAAGGCTGCTTTGATACCCATTTCATTTAATGTATCTACTTGATCCTTCATAAGTGAAATAAGTGGCGAAATAACAATAGCCGTCCCCTCAAGGGCTAAGGCCGGTACTTGAAAACATAAGGACTTGCCTGCTCCTGTAGGCATTATCCCCAAGACATCATTGCCAGATAATATCTCATCAATGATGATCTCTTGCCCTGGCTTGAATTCTGAGTACCCAAAATACTCCTGCAATATCTGAATTGTCTTATCCTTCATAATTAAAGCTCCTCTGTTTTTGTTTACCTTAGACGTTCTATGCTAAACAATATCCCTAGAAATCATCTACTTCTCGACAATAAATTTGATATGTTACTTAATGTTACTTTATCACATTTTCCGTCGAAAAAACACTATAGCTTTACACAATCTTCATACTCCTTGATATTACCGTCGGTATGTTACAATTTCATAAATTATCACTTCGATGGAAATCTAAATGAGCAAAATTAAGAATATAGTATAATTAATTTGTAAGATTTAATTTGTATAGGAGGGTAATTTATGAAAAACAATAAAGCCATCTATATTACGCAAACAGCTGTGATGCTTGCACTATTAATAGGCGTACAGTTTATAACCCGATCATTTGGACAGTTTGTTACGGGATCTATGGTTAATCTTATTTTGCTTGTATCCGTATTTATAATAGGTATATACGGAGGGGTAACCATTGCTGTGCTTTCACCTATACTGGCATTTCTAGCAGGAATCGGACCTGCATTTATTCAGATTATACCCTTCATCGCCATTGGCAATGCTTTATTTGTAACTGTTGCTTGGCTTATATCTAAAAATTATATAGGAAAATTAAGCGCAAAGGATATTACAATTTCCACCATAGGACTAATTGCAGCTAGCATCAGTAAGTTTCTTTTCTTATGGTTAGGTCTTGTAACAATTGCTCTACCACTTATACCGGGAATCAAAGAAAAGCAAGCTGCTGTAATTGGTGCAGCATACTCTTGGCCACAGCTTATTACAGCATTGATAGGAAGTATGTTGGTGATGATGATTGTTCCCCAGTTAAAGAAAGCAATTAAGCATGTATAATTTAAAAATACTGCATGAGATTATTAATGTTCAATAAAACAAAACAGATTAAGAACCTAAGTTCTTAATCTGTTTATTTATGCCTCTGGGGGGAGGCGAGTGGAGAACTAATTTATTATATCTTTGGTGTTGGATGTGCTTTTATATATTCAAGTGCATTATACATTTGCTCTGCAGCTTCTGCACGTGAAATCTCACCCTTAGGATTGAATTTACCCTTTGCATCCAACTTTGTAACTCCATATACTAGAGCCCTTTGAATAGCACCGCTATAATCAACAGTTAATTGATCCTGATCAGCGATTACAACTGGGTTAAGCTTTATCATAGGAAGATTTCCATGCTTCTCTACAGCTTTTATAAGCTGGTAAGTATACTCTTCCCTTGTCCACTTTTTATTTGGATTAAAATCCCTCGGAAGGCCGATATCGTTCATTGCAGCAATAATTAAAGTACTTGCATACCAAGCATTGTCATCAGCCTTCACATAATAGTCTGTTGCCTTTGGCGCTTTAATAAATCTTATATTATCAATATTCAGCTTGAAAGTGCTAACAATTAACTGGACACTCTCAGCTGCAGTTATATTCCTATCTGGATCAAAAAGTCCATTACCGATACCCTTTACATATCCCTTATCTTGAAGTGCTATGATTTTATCCTTTGCACCTATATTTGCGATGTCTGTAAATGGAATGATATCTGCAAAGCAATTTACTGTTAAGGACAGTGTCAGTATAGCCGCTGTGGATACAGAAATTATTTTAGATTTTATACTCATTTTATTCACCTCTTATATTTAATAAATGCTTTTATGTATGTTTTGACGAGCTTAAGGGAAAAAAGTTCCATGTTTTTTTATTAAAAATATTTGGATAAACTCGAGACCATGATAGCTCTTCTTTACTACCTCTAACAAATGATTTGCCCTTATCTTTATTGTATCAAAGATTTCTACATATGAATCAAGGAAATTGTATTACAGTATCTGAATTTAATGTAAATACAAGATGCAAATCATATTGAACACTTTCCCGTCTATTGCATATTATAGTTATAAAAGTTATTTTCAGGGAGGTATTCTATGTTGACAGACATAAATATGCTATTCATTAACCAGTTTTTACCGCCCGATGCAAAGCTGCTTTTCCTAGAAGAACCTAATGGGCGTCACGCCGTCATATCGGCTGACCTAGACGGTGATAATACGCAAGAAATAGCTGCTGCCTATTGCTGGAATGACAATAACGGAATCGTGGTACTTAAGTGGTTTGACGGGTATTGGCAGCCTATTTCTTATATAATGGGCAAAGGCTATGGTATAACATATTTTAATGCCGCTCCTATAACTGGAGAAAAGGCACAAAATCTTGTAATAGGGTGGCAGCATGGTGCCATATATTCGCAGCTTGATATCCAAAAATGGTCTAATAATAGCTTTAAGTCTTTACTTCTAGATGAAATCTACTTCAGTGAAATAGAAGTAAAAAATATGGCAACAAAAGAAGGCCTCGACAAAAAATTTGAAATAGCGTTGTGGACCCACGATTCTGGAGATGCGTATATAGTAGAAGTATATCAGTGGGATGGCAAAATGTTAAGATCTTACCCCGAAGCATACCCATACTATTTTACTAAAGTAGCAGATTATTATAATAAACAAGTTATCAAGCATCCAGATGCAGCTTTTTATTGGTACTACCTGGCAGACGCACAATATAAATCAGAGCAGTACAATAAAGCACTGAACTCTATCGAAACCGCCATTAAATTAAATTCTTCCTATCCTACTATAGGGACTCTAATTGAACTTTTGGACCTTATCATTTCAAAAATTAATAATAATTTATTTCTTTATCCCGCAGCACTAAAAACCGCAGAGGGTACGAAATGGGGATACATCAATAAAGATGGCTCGTTTATCATCAAACCACAATTTGATAATGCCATGGATTTTCAAGATAATGGTCTAGCAATTGTGGTCAAGGGAAATCTATCAGGCATAATTGATCGGTATGGAAGGTTTATAGTACCCCTTAAGTACAGCAGTATAACTCAGTTCAGCGAGGGCAGAGCAGCAGTTATTGATGACACTGGATTTAGAGTTATTGATGTAAACGGTCAAATTATTACCTCAAAATCATACAGCTATATAAGCATGTATCAAAATGGAAGAGCTGTTTTTAACAACATTAGCGCTGAAGGATCATCATTATATGGTTATCTGGATAGGCAAGGCATAGAAGTTATACCAATGCAATATATGACAGCTGGCGAATTTAAGAATGGTCAGGCTGTGGTACAGATTAAAGATAACCAATTTGCCTTAATAGGTCTTAATGGAGAAATCTTATACACCTATAACTATGCTTCAGTTATTAATCCTGGGGATGGTCTTTTAGCCTTCCAACCTGATGCAAACAGCAAGTATGGTTATATTGATGTAAGTGGAAACATCATTATTAAGCCCCAATTCAGTGTTGCATTGGCCTTTAGCAACGATCGTGCTGTGGTAAACATTTCTGGGGACATTTCTAACATGTACGGCTTAATTGATAAGGAAGGTAATTTCATAATTGAACCTATTTACAATGATCTTAATCCCATAGGCAATGACAGGATAGCAGTTGGTAAAGCAATTAATCCGGAGCAGCCCTATATCGGTTCAAAATACGCCATTGCAGATATGGTTAAGGGAGATATTCTTACAGACTTTAATTTCACAAATGTATCTAACTATAACAAAGGCTATGTATCAGTATCAGATGATATCAATACATTCTTCCTTGACAAAGATGGTAAAGTTGCAAAGGCTCTTCCTATTGTCAAGGGTAATGGGACTCTTTCCTTTGTAGGAGATTTAGTAAAAGCAGATATTGACTACAGAGTATTTTACATGAATCGAGAAGGAAAAATCCTTTGGAAGCAAAATACAATAATACCCCTAAATAATCAATACAAAATCATCGTAACGAAGTATAATCCAGACAAGAATTACCTAGTTTACTATCCTCAAATAGTAGGTGTAGCTAATGAAAATATACAAAAAAGTATAAATGAACAATTAAAAGTTCTGTCCCAGATAAAATCCATTGCTGACCAAGTGCCTATGGATTATAACTATTCTGGTGATTTCTCTGTAGAGTTCTTTAAAAAATCCTTGCTTGTTCTTGAGCTAGATAGCTATCAGTACTACTTTGGCGCAGCCCATGGCATGCCTACACAAATCCATCCGAACATTAACCTCATAAACGGACAATTCTATGAGTTAAAAGATTTGTTCAGGGCCAACAGCAATTATGTAAAGGTGCTAAGTGATATCATTTCGAATATGATAAAAAACGACCCGCAATATTCCTATATATTCCCAGATGAATATAAGGGTATCGCAGAGAATCAACCCTTCTACGTAAAAGAGGATGCATTGTATATTTATTTTATTCCTTATGATATTGCCCCTTATGCCGCCGGCTTCCCCACTTTCCGTATACCTTATGCAGAAATAATGCCTATCATAAATAAAGAGGGTGAATTCTGGAGGGCTTACCATTGATGAATTTTATAGAAAGCCCCTTGGCATCATTATAAAATGTATATAGGCATAAATAAAAGAAGCGTTGGGTCAACTTCCAGCGCTTCTTTTATATCTAGCAGTAAGAACTATTTCAAAATCATATTCTTCTCGTATATATTCTTTCTCTTGTATAATGCCAAACAAATAATAAATCTAACACATAAGTCTATGCAGAATACTGACCAAATAGCTACAATAGAGAACTTCATCCCATAAGCAACTATAAGAACTAGCGGCACTCTAATCCCCCATAATCCTAATCCCGCTACTAGCATTGGGACCTTTGTATACCCTGCTCCCCTCATTGCTCCTGATAATACACCGGTAGCATTCTGAGGCAGTTGAACGATTCCCATAAGTATCAGGTATATAGAACTTAATCCTATAATCTCCTTATTGTCCGTCAATAATGACATTGTCGGTCCGGGCAAAAATATCAGTATTGAAGCACATACCACCGTAATAATCAGCGCACCCTTCATGATCTGCTTAAAATATAGCTTTGCAAGCTCCTTATCCTTAGCACCCAAAGCTTGGCCTATAAACGCTGTAGCCGCTACTGCAAAACCCGCAGCGGGCATATAGGAGATGGACTCTGCCTGCAAACCAAGCTGGTGAGCCGCAAAAGACGTTTCTCCAAATGTAAGTATAGCTCTTGTAATTATGATGGCTGCCAATTGCCAGAAAACAGATTCCATCGAAGTAGGCAAGCCTACTCTATAAATTTTACCTACTTCCTTGATATCAAGGGAAAAGAAGCTTTTGTTAAAATAGATTCTCATTATGCCTTTTTTATTGAACAATACATATAACCCAAGAAGAACTGCTGTAATTTGTGATATAACTGTCGCTATTGCAGCGCCTCTTATTCCCATTGCAGGAAAGCCCATATTACCGAAAATTAGTACATATCCCACAAGTACATTTACTATATTCATTATCATAGTGATTAGCATTGGGGTTCTTGCATTACCCATCCCTTGGAGCACGCCCCCTATAATGAGCATAATAGCTAAAAAAGGAAGACCTAAGGATACAAGCCGCAAATATATAACCGCCTGCTGCATCAGCTCTTCATCAGGCTTAAAAAAGCTTAGTAAAACTGGTGCTTCAATGTACAATAATATCTCCAGCACAGCTACCACAGCAATAGTAGAAAGCATTGTCTGCTGAATGACAGTAAGCATTTTCTTATACTCTCCTGCACCATAATACTGTGCTACGAATACAGTTGCCCCTGTAGCAATCCCCTTAAACAGCGCCCATACAATCTGCGTAATTCTCATACCTATTCCCAATGCGCTGACAGCCAAAACATCAATCCTTCCAACCATCCCCATGGATACGAGTCCTGCAATCATTTGCAGAATGTTTTCTATAGTTATGGGAAGTATCATTGAAAGTATCTTTTTGTTGATTTCTTTTATATTGTAAGTATTCTTCGGCTGTCCCTGCAGCTGGGTACCAATTTCCCCCATGGTTACACCTCTACCAAATTTATTCTCTAATATTTATAATTTATACTTATAGTGCTTCATGTTTATATCTCCAAAATGATTATATCAGAGTATGCTTGTTTTGATGAAGTAATATTTATGGCAATGGGTAACATATATGATGCCATAAACCCCAATAAAAAGGACCATCTGTAAAGAAAGCCCTTTATTTTCGTTTTGTTTACTTTAATACATAGGTTGCCAATACTGATTGCACGGCATAAATATTTAGACTCTTATTAAATTGTTTCTCAATAGGTACAGCTGACCCAGATAACCATATTTTTAATTCTGCATCCAAGTCGAAATGTCCGGCAGTTTCGATACTAAAATGTGTAATGCTTTTATATGGTATTGAATGATACTCTGTCTTCTTTCCTGTCATCCCCTGCTTATCCACTAATATAAGTCTTTTGTTTGTGAATATAAACATATCTCTAACTAATTTATATGCCTTATCTATAACTTCATTTTCTGCTAAGATATTTGAGTATTCTTTTTCAATCTCTCTGATATTAACCTCTGAAGCATTTCCCATTAAACCATCTAATAAACCCATTAATATCTCCCCCTATTATGTATGTTTTACTAATATATTCTACAATTCAAGGGAGAATCCTTTGCACTCTCTCCACACTTTTCACTACATAGTACTTTTATTAATAATGTAATAACTTTTATAAGCCTTCCAACTATGAATGGCTCATGCTATACTCCGCTGTATCTGCCGAATTCTCTTAGAACAGCATCACAGGTATTTCATAACAATAGGTTCTGACACTTTCTATAATGCTAATATAAGTTAGACATTATTAAATAAAGTTCTGAGTCAAAATATCCTTATCTATCATATTATGAATATATGAATTGTCAATTTTTCACTATATACTAGCAAAAAACTATTCTTGAGGTATAAGATGGATAATGAAATTTATAGGAAATATATTAAAAACTTTGATGTTAATCTACTAGACTGTAAGTTTCTAGGCAAGGGACGCAATGGAATGGTTTATATGCTGCCCGAAGGTGCTGTAATCAAGATATGCTTTGAGGCAAAAAGCTGCAAAGATGAATTCTTTATACTTAATAAAATCGGTAAAAACAAATTTTTCCCACAGGTTTATGGAATGATGGGGAATTATATGGTAAGAGACTATGTCGATGGAATCCCCCTCAAAGATTATATAAAGAAATACGGTTTGGATAAGGACCTCTCAATTAAAATAATAGATCTTTTTGAAGAGTTCCAAAAACTAAAGTTTTCAAAGTTGGATATTCGCAGCAAAGATATTATGGTTAATTCAGAGGGGAGCTTAATGGTTATAGATCCAAAGAAGTGCTATTCTAAAAAAAGAAACTTTCCAAGACATTTATCAAAAGGTCTTTACAAACTCGGCGTTCTTGATTCCTTTATGCTTGTAGTCAAAGAAGAGAAACCTAATCTATATAATAAATGGAATATGAAGGTACAGGAATATATTGAAGAGAAGCAAAAGGAATACGCAGATTAAAACAAAGCAGCTTAGGGAAGACAATTCCTAAGCTGCTTTGTTTTATATTTGTCTGATTTCACCTCATGCCAAGGGGTTTGGGATACATCCACAACCCTAAGAGTGCAGACATTATCTATAGGTCTATAATCTTTCTTTTACGCCATCCCAGGTCTCTGCTTGGAAGAAGCAATCATTGGCATAGCTTTCCATTCTTTCAAATTCCTTATAAGATACAGTAAAAGACAATATTTCAGCATCAAATAGTGGTCTTGCAAAAATATCAGCAAGACCAATGATTGCTCTTGGATTCTCTTTTTTCATTTCAGCTAAGGGTATTTTCACGATTGTTGAACAGCCTGACGACATTGGCATATAAGCAGTATCGAGAGCATCTGATTCGTAATCGCGAAGGGTAATAAGCGCTGATAATTGATCCGGATTTACTAAGAATGTAACTAAGGTTGCTTTATCCTTATCTGACTTATCTAAAGGCTTAAATATTACATATTTATTATCCATAACGGCCTTTGGAAGTCTATCGTAGTATGACTTGGCGACTTCTGGCGTCTTTTTTAGCCGCTCTCCCTTTGGGAAGCCTTCGCCTCTTCCACATGAGAGAAAGTATTCTATGCCACCTGGTATATTAGGGATATCCGTAAATCCCATTCCTGATTTCATACCAGGGCAACCTGGTGTTTCTTTGCTTACGTAAATAGTTTCACCTTTGGCAGCGGCTCTTAAAGCTGATAACGAGCAACCGTGAGCCTCCTTAGATGGTTTAAGGGAGGCAGCTCCCTCAGGCAATTCATCTGCAAGAATGATTGCCACAGGCAAATACTTCAGTTTGAGCTCATTAAATAGAATACTACTGGTCATTATGAAGCCTCCTTATATTAATAATTGAATACATTAATTATATAACGTTATATATTTTACTTATATTACCATTATAAGTTAATTATTCATGTATCTTAAAGCATATAAAATTGGTGGATATTGTTTCCTTAAACTATATAAGCGTATTATTTATAATAAAGACTTCATAAGATCTATAATAGTAAAGGCTGTGATTTCACAATCACAGCCTTTACTATTCAACATTATATTTTATCAAAGGAGGGAAACCCCTGCGTGATGGTACCTCTATTATGTAACCACCATCGCAGAGTGTGATTTTAGTAACTATGGTATCAGATACATATATTTGCGACCCCTTTGTTAGTGAAGAAGCGTCACATAAATTCCTGTAAGTATTGCCGATGTAATGACCCCGCAAATATTTGCACCTATTGCGTATTGCAAAATAAAAGCCTGTTTATTAACCATACTTACCTCTTTTTGAGCTACTTTAGCAGTAGTAGGAACACAGGATACCCCTGCTATACCAATAACGGGATTAAAGTTTTTATTATTTATAAAATAAACGATGTACCCGCCAATTATACCGCCAATGCCAGAAAGCAACAAAGCTGTCATTCCCAGTATAAGAAGCATTAATATTTTAGGATCTAATATTGTACTCGCTTCACATAGCACTCCTAACATTAAACCCAAGAAAAAAGTGGCGCCATAAAGAAAAGAATCTTCAATCAGTTTAGAGTACTTCGTCAACCCTGATTCCTTTACTGCTATGCCAAGGAAAAAGCTCAAAAATAGTGGAGCTGCAACAGGGAAAAGAAGACATAGTACAGCACAAGCTATAACTGAAAAAACAAGCTTTTCTTGTGAAGTAATATTATGCATCTTACTTACATTAACTTGTATACCTCTTAAGTGTTTAGGTATTAGTAGTCTAATAAGATATGGATAACCTCCATAAGTTAAGCTTAGATATAAATATGCAACTATTGTGATAGGTACAAAAAGATCTTTCGCAAGCATCAATGAAGTATAAAGAACCATCGGACCATCAGCGGTACCAATAACTGATATCGCTGCAGCCTCACCATTAGTGAAACCTAAAGCCCTTGCAATTGGAAAAGTACCAACGGTGCCTAACTCAGCAAACATTGCAATAAGCATACTTGTAAAAGGATAAGCTAATAAGAAGCCAATATCTGTAATAACTCCAATACCCATAAAAACAACACATGCTATTAAACCATTACTGAAAGTAAACGTATAAATAGGCTGCAAAAAGTCAATCTGTAGGATATTCATTAAACCATTGGTATCACTCACCATAGGATTAATAAATATGTTGCCAATTTCATTTGCAGATAGGAAAAGTACTCCGGCATTTACTGCCAACATCCCGAAACCCATAGGAACCATAACCAAAGGTTCTAATATATTTTTTGCGCCCAAGTAAACAAGTGCCATACCTAGGAATATAAGGACTACTCTCGCGATAGCTATTTTAGGCTCTTGAGCAAACAAAGTTGCTATTCCTTGAAAAATATTTAAGAAATCCATAAAAATCCTCTCTTTCGAAACAATTCAATTAAGCTTTTTTGCTAGATTTTTTAGTTACAAATCTAATACTGAATAGAATTACTTTAATGAGTATTGCAATTAACATTGATATAACAAATCCAGTTCCAAAAACCTGAAGTGGAATTAGTATAGAATCCTGCATATTACCCTCCCTAATTTAAGCTATTAAGTAGCAAAATATATGGCTTCTTGATTTTTACTTTAACCTAATTCACTTCGAATATTTTTAGCAAAAACGAGAAACATTAGTAAAAATGCCACTAATTTAGCTAAATCTTGGACAATTAGTAAGTTGCTATCCATTTTATATCCCCCTATTTCAGCTTATTTATTATAGACAATTTTTTAACACTCAAAATTTATCGCTTGATGTCATAATTTTGCATTCTCTGCTATTTACAGTTTACTCGTGGAAATAGTATAATTCAAATATATATAAGTTATTTACATTATAACTACAGGTTATATACGTAGAATTATTAATTACTAATGAATTTATATACATTAAGGTTTAAAAAGGAGAAATTCAATATGGATCTTCACCATTTGAGATTATTTCATACCTTGGCCGTTGAACAGAGTTATACAAAAGCAGCTGATTCATTATTTATAAGCCAGCCCGCTTTATCTATGCAAATAAAGAAATTCGAAGATGAACTTGGTGTTAAGCTTTTCGATAAAGTCGGCAATAAAAATGTTCTAAATGATAATGGTAACCTTTTGTTTGAATATACACAAAAAATATTTTCCACAATTGAAGAAGCCAAATATCAGCTGATAAAAAAAGCAGACTGCATAAGTGGCACGGTCAATATAGGCGGAAGTAATACCTCAGGTACTTACATCCTGCCAAAGATTATTGGAGCATTTAAAAATTTATATCCAAATGTCAACGTTAATTTGCATGTATCTGATACAAATGAAATATCACACTTAATATTAGAAAGCAAATTAGACTTTGCACTTAATGGGGGCACCTTAAAATACGGCAATAACATCTATATTGAGAAATTGATGGAAGATCAAATAGTACTTGCTGTTTCACCACAAAATAAGCTGGCTGGAAAGGAATATATTAATTCATCAGACCTAGACGGCAATAATTTTATAACCCACGAAAGACATTCACAATTATATTTACTTGCTGAGAAAATTATTGAGGAGATGCATTTCCCTTCAGAAATTACCATGACCTTTGGTAATATTGATGCAATTAAGCAAGCTGTTTCTGCTAATCTAGGTGTATCACTAATCCCTCTTTCAGCAGTCTCATTTGAACTTAAAATAGGCATTATTAAGGAGTTGAAAATAAAGAACAAGAGTTGGTCATATCCTCATAATCTTATTTATAATAAGAATAGGTACTTATCCCCTGCAGCTAGAAAGCTTATGGATATGGTGCGCAGCAGCATAACAAGTTCTAGTTCAGTGAATATGTAACTTATTGGAATCGTATATGCACAGAAAAACAAAACCTCCTAAAAACTACTTTTTTAGGAGGTCTTATCATGCATTTGACTGAAGTCAGGGACATCCCTGCAATCTAGATAACCACTAAAATCACTTTGTGACCGATTATAGTGGTGTTAATTCCTCTTTGTTTTACAAATACAACAACATGTGTCAAGAATAATAGATTTCTACCCTCTACATAACCTTTATTCCTTGTATATCCTTATTTTATATCAAATTCAATTCTTGAGCTTCCCGTGTAGACATTCATCCTATTCCCTCTGGCAAAGCCAATTATAGTTGTATTCATCTCTTCACCTATCCTTAATGCTAAATCCATAGGGGCTGAGCGGGAAACAACCATAGATATCCCTCTTTTTGCAACCTTTGTAAGCATTTCCGAGGAAATTCTGCCGCTTGTTAAAATTAGTTTATCTGATAATTGAATGTTCTTAATAAATGCCTCTCCTAGAACCTTATCCAATGCATTATGCCGTCCAACATCCTCATGAAATACCAATACCTTGTCACCGTCACTTAGGGCTGCGCTGTGTACCCCCCCTGTATTTTGGAATACCTCTGAAGATGCTGAAAACTCTTTCATTAATTGCAATAGCTTCGATCCCTTTACCTTTAAGCCCGCTTCCGCTGGTCTGCAATTTACAACGTCATGTATATTATAAAAAACAGAGCCTCCTCCGCATCCGGTTGTCATCATTCTTTTGCCAGTAAAATAGCTTGTCATATCCCTTTGTTTAGAAGTAAAAACATCAACTACACCACTTTCTTCATCCACCTTTATATCTGCTATATCTTTTTTGTCTTGGATGATGCCTTCTGAAATCAAAAATCCATAAACAAGAAAATCCAGAGCCTTAGGTGAGCAAAGCAAGGTCACAAGCTCCTCTCCATTTAAGAAAATGGTCAACGGATACTCCCGTACAACAATATCATCCTCGACCTTGCTGCATTCCCCATTATATTTTAAAATTCGTACGCCTCTAGTTAAATCCATGCTTTATTCTCCTGCAATAATATGCTGATATTTGATTTCATTAAGTTGTTTTATTTTATGGAATCTATTCTTTCTATTGTTACTGCACAAACCTTTAGCTCTGGTGTTTTGCTGTTTGGATCAAAAGCTGAATTCGTAAGAATGTTGGCTGCGCTCTCTGCAAAGTGAAAAGGCATGAATACCACATCTTGTGCTACCATGTCGCTAATTTTCACTTTTACCAAGATGCTTCCCCTTCTCGAGCTTACTCGTACCATTTCTCCATCGCTGATTTTTAGTTTGATTGCTGTAGCAGGATTGACTTGCACAAAGTTTTCCGGACTTTTCTTGTTTAAGCCTTCAACTCTACCTGTCATAGTCCTTGTATGATAATGATAAAGTACTCTTCCTGTTGTCAAAATGAGTGGATACTTTTCATCAGGGAGCTCTGCGCTTTCCTTATACTCGATACCCATAAATAAGCCTTTTCCTCTTGCAAATGAATTTTGATGTAAATATGGTGTACCTGGATGCTCTTTATCTGGACATGGCCACTTTATTCCATCCATTTCTATTCTTTCATAATCAATGCCTGCATAAGAAGGTGTAAGGATGGTCATTTCATCAAATATTTCTGATGGATTCTTATACTGTTTCTCATAGCCCAGTTTATTCATTAACGCCATTATAATTTCCCAATCTGCTTTAGCTTCTCCTGGTGCATTAATGGCTTTTCTTACTCTTTGAACCCTTCTTTCCGTATTAGTGAAGGTTCCATCCTTTTCTGCAAAAGCAGCTGCAGGCAAAACCACATCTGCAAGCTGTGCAGTTTCAGTGAGGAATATATCCTGAACAACGAGAAATTCTGCACCTTCAAGCGCATGCCTCACATGGTTTAAATCCGGGTCTGATACCATTGGATTTTCACCCATAATATAAAGCATTTTAATAGCTCCGTGGGCTGCAGCATGCATCATCTCCGATACTGTTAATCCACCCTTTGTTGAAAGGGCCATTACTCCCCATGACGCAGCAAACTTGTCTGCTATTTCTTGCTTTATCACTGGCTGATAGTCTGTGTAAACTCCAGGAAGTGCTCCCATATCGCAGGCACCCTGAACATTGTTTTGTCCTCTCAGTGGGTTCACACCGGTTGATTCACGTCCTATTTGTCCACATAACATAGCCAGATTTGCAATATTCATTACATTGTTTACACCTGTAGTATGCTGTGTAATACCCATACAATAAACAATGCTTCCATTACGTGCTTTTGCATATAGCCTTGCAGCTGTCTCTATATCTTCTACCCTTACTCCACAAATCTTGGCAGCCTTTTCAGGGGTAAAGTCCCTTACTGCTTCTTCAAGTTTTTCGAAATTTTCTGTTCTGCTAGCTATGAATTCTATATTTTGAAGGTTTTCCTTTAATATAACATGCATTATCCCATTTAAAAGGGCTACATTTGTACCTGGCTTTATTTGGAGGAACACCTCTGAATCGCGGGCAAGCTCTATTTTTCTTGGGTCTACTACAACAAGCTTAGTCCCTTTTCTCACAGCCTGTCTAATCTTCGATCCAATTACAGGATGATTTTCTGTCGTATTTGAACCTATAATAAGTATTACATCACAGCCCAAAAACTCATTAATCCCATTTGTCATGGCACCGCTGCCAAACGTAGTTGCAAGACCTGCAACTGTTGCAGAATGTCAGAGGCGAGCGCAGTGGTCAACATTATTGGTTCCAATGACCGCTCTGAACATCTTTTGCATTAGGTAGTTTTCTTCATTTGTACATCTTGCAGAAGTCAAACCTCCAAATGCTTCAGAACCATGCTTTTCTCTAATCTCTTTTATCTTAGAAACCACAATATCCATGGCTTCAACCCAAGTTGCTTCTACAAGCTTCCCGTCTTTCCTGACAAGAGGCGTCTTCAAGCGGTCTGGATGATTTAAAAATCTATATCCAAATCTACCTTTTACACATAAAAGACCTTCATTTGGAGCTGAATTAACAGGTTCTATACCTACTACCTTGCCATCTTTTATCAACAACTCCATTTGACAGCCTACCCCGCAATAAGAGCAGGTAGTCTTAACCTTTTTGATATCCCAATATCTGAACTTCTGAGGCTGCTTTGGCATCAGAGCTCCTACTGGACATGCGGATACACAGTTTCCACAAGACACACAGTTTGAGCTTTCAAACTCTTTATCTCCTGATACTGATACATGAGTTTCAAAGCCTCTTTCAGCAAAGGCGATTGCACCAGTGCATTGAAGCTCGTTATCTACCCTAATGCATTTGCCGCAAAGTATGCATTTGTTTGCATCATAAGTAAAGAAAGGATTGCTGTCATCTATAGGATTATTTTTCTTATGGCCATTATAGCCGCCTTCTTTAATATCATATTCAAAACACAAATCTTGAAGGGTACAGCTCCCGGATTTTTCACAAGTCAAACAATCCAGCGGGTGATTTTCCAGCATCAATCGCAAAATGCCTTTTCTTGCCTCAATCACGACCGGTGAATCTGTTTCTATTATCATTCCCTCTGATACTGGGGTTGAACAGGAAGTCATAAGGGCTCTAGCACCTTTTACTTCTACCACACATATACGACAGGCTCCGTGTGCCACCAATCTCTCATCGTAACAAAAGGTTGGTATATATATTCCCTGCTTTGCAGCTGCCATCAAAATGGTCTGCCCAGCCTCAACTTCACAAGGTTGTCCATTCAATGTTATGTTCATAATCCCTTACCTCCCCTACATACTTAAATATATATAACTACATGATCTTTTTCACTTTATTTATCTATTGCATACCTCAATTTTATCATATCTATTGCTGTTCCTAAACCTTTTAATTAAAGGAGTTTCATATGTATAAACAATAAAGGCCTATGATATAAAATCATAGGCCTTTATATTCGATATTAAATTCTTATTTAGTATAGGTTGAATCAGCTTCTTATCCCATACTATATTACTTTTTCTCCCGCTTAACCGCATACATCCCACAATCGGCCTTTCTTATTAACAAATCGGCATCTCTTCCATCATAAGGGAATAAGCTAAAACCTATGCTAGCTTTAATATTAAAATGCTCTCCACAAATAATCATGGGTTTATTAACAGAGTCTAAAATTTTATTAGCTGAAACTTGAGCATCTTCAGAGCTATTAATTCCGAAGATAAGGAATGTAAATTCATCTCCACCGATGCGTGCGACAATATCTTCCCCTGAGATGTTAGCTGCTGCCCGTTTTCCAACTTCACACAAAACGTAGTCTCCCGCTTCATGCCCAAAATTATCATTGATTTGTTTTAAATCATCAAGGTCAAGAAAAAACACGGCAAATCCTTCCCCAAAGATGGTGGCTTTATCTATTGCTTTATTTAGCATTTCATAATAGTATTTTCTGTTAGGCAATTCTGTTAGGCTATCGTGATATGCTAAATACATAATTTGCTTTTGAGCCTCTTTATGCTCTGCAATTTCTTTCTCCAACTGTTTAACCATGGTTATATCTTGTCCTACTATAACAAACCCTATTATATCTTTCATCCAAGGGTCTATAATAGAGGAACAGGATAAACATACCGGTACACTAGTGCCATCCTTTTTTTTGCAGTAAACTTCAGAAACCCTATGGATTTCTTTCGAATACCTTTCACTACATATTTCAACAGCAACCTCACTCTGCATAATCACATCCAAATATTTACCGGATAATTCATCTATAGAGTAGTTCAATAACTTTTCAGTATAATTATTAATTCTTATGATGTTACCGTCTTTAGAAACTATTACTACAATGTCCATCATTTCATGCAACAATTCTTCGACAAGCAACTTAGGTGTCAATGCAAACAGCCTATATTTGATCATGGCATAATAAATCCCAATAATCAAAAATAGACTAAAAATATGTCCCATTAAAGGAACTATTACAATACCAAATGCAGGTAAAATCGTCTGTGTAATTAGGTTTAGAAGAAATGGTAAAAGGCTTGAAATAGCTATTATCTTTGCCTGTTTCTGCTTTCTTCTATCTTTTGATTTATTTCCCCAAACTATTATTAAAATAATACTAGCCAACAGAAAACTGAAATGATAGAAAAAGTCTCCAATATAAAAGAAGTTCTCGATAATTTTTGATGGCTTAGAGTCTTTCCAAAATAAAAATACACTGATATAGAAAAACAAAACACTTGGCGTATATATCAATATCTTTGTAATAGTTTTCCTTAGCAGTTTACTTTCTGTAAACATCAGTACTAGGTGCAATATAAATGAACTAAAAGTACACCAACCAATGGCCGAAATCTTCATCCATATGTATTGTTCCTCTGTGGTAACATAGACAAAAGCATAAGCAAATGACCAAATAGACATACTCAGGCAGAATGCTAAGAATAATTGATTTATCCTTGATTTTCGTTCTATATTAAAAGCATGGATACCAATAAATAAGTAAACCATAAAAGCTATTATTGATATTGCAGAGAACACATTCATCACTTATACCTCATTTATATAGAAAATTATATGGAGTTATATCTTTTATAGATTTTATCTTAACCACAATACCAACATAGGACTATAGCCCTATCGATTAGGTCTATGGTCCTATGATGATATTTTAATATAAAAGCAGAGCATTGTCAATTTTTTACCAAGAACACAAGACAATTTTCGACATCATAATTGCCATTTATTGATCGTTAATAAAAAGAAAGCCTGTGATTATCAAATCACAGGCTTTCCTATATCATATCATACCTTAAGGTGTAGCTTAGCGTTCTTCCCTAAAATACGCATTACCTAATCCTTTCGGAGGTGCATTTTCCTTTGATTTCCTCATTGACACCACTACAAGGACAGTAATGGTAACAAGATACGGCAGCATATCTATAAAATATTGAGACACATTAATCCCTAAACCCTGTATTCTAAAACCAATGATATCCAATCCACCGAATAGAAAAGCACCAAATAGAGCTTTATATGGATTCCATGTTGCGAAAATAACCAACGCAACGGCAATCCAGCCCCGTCCTGCTGTGACACCTTCCTGCCAAGCAGGTACATATACCAGTGACAAATAAGCGCCTCCCAATCCGCAGAGTGCGCCGCCCAATAAAGTATGAACATACTTATACAAAGCAACGTTGATTCCTACAGCATCTGCTGCGCCTGGGTTCTCACCCACTGCCCGAAGATTTAGTCCTCTATTGGTTTTATACAAATAGAGCCCTAGTAAGATAGCGGTCACATAGCCTAAATAAACAAAAGCATCTTGTCTAAAAAGTATCGGACCCATAACTGGAATATCGCCAAGCAAAGGGATTGCATAAGGCCTAAAAAACAATCTAATGCTTTCAGGTGCTATTTGACCGACCAAGGGCTGACCGACAAAGTTGGAAAGTCCTGTACCGAATATCGTCAAGGTCAAGCCGGATACGACTTGATTGGCTCTTAAGGTAATGGTTAAAAATGCGAAAATAAGCGCTCCACAGGCACCTGCAATCATTGCTGCCAATAAAGCAAGAGCAGCATTTCCAGTCAACATGCCTACCATAAAGCCCATAACTGCACCCATCAGCATCATGCCCTCTACTCCAAGGTTTAAATTGCCTGACCGTTCTGTGATGATTTCTCCGATGGTTGCAAACAAAAGAGGCGTACCTGCAACAATAGCTGCAGTGAAAAAGGAAATAAGTGCTTCCATAATCAGATGACCCCCTTTTCAATGGTGCTTTGTTGTTTTTTTACTAGTATAAACTTATATTGAACGAAAAACTCGCTGCCTAATACAAAGAATAAAATAATGCCTTGTAGAATCAGTGCCGCTGACTGGGGTATACCAAAAACCGTCTGGATATATGATCCCCCCTCCAAAAGCGCTGCAAAAAGAATGGATACCAGTAAAATAACTGGTGCGCTTAAAGTTGCTAACCAAGCAGTTATAATTGCTGTGTATCCAACACCTCCGGTCACTTCCACAGACAATGTATTGTTGACCCCGGATGCTTGAATCATCCCAACTAATCCACAGAGCCCACCGCTAAGTAATATAGCAATTAAAATAGTCCTTTTTATATTAATACCTGCATACCGTGCTGTATCAATACTTTCTCCGATTACAGCAATTTCATAGCCTTTTTTTGTATGGTTCAAGAAGATATAGATTACAACAACTAGCAGAAGTGCAATCACCCAACCAATATGAATACCAAACAGTTTTGGCAGTATAGCATTATCCGTAAAATTGGCAATTTTGGGGAAGCCCAAGGAGTTTGGATCTCTCCATGGCCCATATTGCAAGTACATAATCCATTTTAGCCCTATATAGTTCATCATTAGGGTAACGATGGTTTCATTTGTACCCCATTGTGCTTTAAAAAAGGCTGGTATCAAAGCCCAGATTCCCCCAACCAGCATTCCGGCAAATATCATGAGCAACAGCATAATAGGTTTAGGCAAGTAGCTCATCTGTAATGCAACAAAGCTAGCTGCGAATGCGCCCATAGCAATTTGACCTTCTCCACCGATATTCCAAAACTGCATACGAAATGCAATTGCAATGCCCAAGGAAGTTATCACCAAGGGAATGGCTTGTACAATGGTTTCACGAGCTCTATAGGCTGTACCAAAAGCACCTTGCACCATTTTCAAATAAACATTGGCTGGGTTCAGATCTAGAAATAAAATAAAAAGCGATGAGGTAAGAAGAGCCAGTATAATAGCGCCAATTCTTATGGTCGCAGCCTTTATTTTACTAGGTTCACTTTTCTTAGTTACTCGAATTGTCATTGGCATTATCATACTCTCTCAACTCCTCCCTCTGATTTAAATTTACTGCGCCTACCATCATCAGACCGATTTCTTCTTTTGAACTGTTCCTTGCGTCAACGATACCGGTTATCTCACCGTCACAAATGACCATAATCCTATCACAGAGTTCAAGTAAAACATCCAAATCTTCGCCGATATATAAGACGGCTACGCCCTTTTGCTTTTCCTCATTTAAAATATCATAAATCGTATGACAAGAGTTAATATCAAGACCTCTTACCGGATATGCAGTAATAAGAACCTGAGGTTTGGTATCTAATTCTCGTCCAAGCAATACTTTTTGAATATTGCCGCCGGAGAGCATACGCACGGGATGATTCATTCCAGGAGTTTGAATACTCAGCCTATTAATAATTTCTTTGGCCTTTTGTTCTGCAGGTTTTCTATTAATAAAGAGCCCTTTCTGTCTTCGATAAAGCTTAAGTACAATATTATCTACGATATCCATAGAGGCAACCAAGCCCATACCCAATCTGTCCTCTGGGATAAAACTCATACTGACCCCTTTAGCAATAATCTCTGAAGGTGATTTCCCTACTAAATTCTCTTTTTCAAAAATAATTTCGCCGTCTTTCACTGGATATAAACCAGCTAGTGCTTCACATAGCTCTTTTTGACCACTGCCGGCAATTCCTGCAACACCCAATATTTCTCCAGCGTGTATACTAAAACTTATCTCTTTTAATTTTTTAACACCTTCTACATTGAAGGCACTTAGATTTCTAACTTCCATTGCCACTTTACTTTTTTCTGTTTCAATCCTCTTAATAGATAAATCTACAGGACATCCCATCATTAATTCAGTCAAGAGCTTAGGGCTGGTAGATTCTTTCTCTACAGTCTCTACAGTTTCACCCTTCCGAAGTACCGTGATGCGATCTGAAACTTCCATAACCTCATTCATTTTATGTGTAATAAAAATGACTGCACAGCCTTCTTCCTTCATTCGGTTCATTACTTTAAAAAGCTTTTCTGTTTCCTGCGGTGTAAGTACCGCCGTTGGCTCATCCAATATCAGTATCTCAGCACCTCTATACAGCACCTTTAGTATTTCTAAAGTCTGCTTTTCACCTACGGACATGTTATATACCTTTTTATCAGGATCAATATCTAATCCAAATCGAACAGACATCTCTCTGATTTTTTCTGTGAGTACCTTTTGATTTAAGAATAAGCTGTTCTTCTGACCAAGAATGATGTTTTCTTTAGCAGTGAGAACATCTATTAGCTTGAAATGCTGGTAGATCATACCTATCCCTGCGTTTATAGCATCCTTTGGTGATGCAAACCGTACTTCCTTATCTTTTACAAAAATAGAACCGCTGTCAGGGGTATAAACCCCAGACAGCATGCTCATTAAAGTACTCTTCCCTGCACCGTTCTCACCCAGTAAGGAGTGTATTTCACCCTTACGTACGGACAGGTTAATATTTTTGTTTGCAACTACTTTTCCAAAGGATTTATTAATATTCTTCATTGAAATATAGTTGTTTTCCATCTTTATTTACCAATCCTAACTATTTAATCTTACCTTCAACACCCTGAACAAACCAGTTGAAACTCATCATTTCTTCAAAAGTCATAGCAGAACCTTCTGCTACCTTCACCGCTCCTGTTTGATCCTTTATTGGACCTGCAAATACATTAAGTGAACCGTCAACAATTGAAGCCTTCGCTTTATCTACTGCTGCTTGTGCGCCTTCTGGTGCATTTGCTGTAAGTGGCGCCAATTCAATCAGACCATCTTTGATATCCCCATAATAGTTTTCTTGTTTCCAACTTCCATCAAGTATTTTTTGTACTTCTGCTGCATAGTATTTACCCCAATGCCATAATGGTGCTGTCAAGTATGCTTTTGGGGCTGCATCTCTTGTATCTAAATCATAGCCAATTGCAAAGACACCCTTTTCTTCAGCGGCCTGTTGTGTTGCTGTTGTATCCTGATGCTGTGCCAATACGTCGCAGCCTGCATCCAATAAAGCCTTTGCTGCTTCTTTTTCTTTCGCTGGATCATACCATGTATGTGTCCAATTCACTTGTACTGTAACGTCTTTATTCACTGATTGAGCGCCTAAGGTATAAGCGTTGATACCTCTAACAACTTCTGGAATTTCAAATGCTGCCACATAACCAAGCTTATTGGTTTCTGTCTTCAAGCCTGCAACAATACCTGCAAGGTATCTAGCCTGCTCCATAGCGCCGAAGTAATTATTAAAGTTCTCACCGCTTTTGTATCCGGAGCAATGATAAAATTTAACCTCTGGATGGGCCTTTGCAGCTTTTTCTGTAAAGTCCATAAACCCGAAGGAAGTTGAGAATATAACTGTGGCACCTTGGTCAATCATATCATTTATTACTTTTTCAACTTCACTGGATTCAGGAACTGACTCTCTAATTATTGTTTCTACTTTGTCTCCAAGCTGTTCTTCAAGAAATTTTCTGCCTTCATCATGTGCTTGAGAATAACCTCCGTCATTTGCTGAACCTACATAGACAAAACCTACCTTGATTGCTTCAGCCTTCGGTGTTTCTGCTGGTTCAGCCCCCGCTGGCGTTGCTTTTGCGCCACAACCTGTAAGCGTAACAGCAAATACTAGGACAAGTACTAATAGTAAACTAATGGTTTTCTTCATTTGATTATTCCTCCCCAAATTTATTTATTTTTTAATTATTAAAATACCTGTTATGGCATTAAATTTAACCGAAAGTAATGATTCCTTCTTCAATTGACTTAATGATGGCTAAGGATTCTATCCGAATCCCATTTTGCATTAAAACCTCTCGCCCCTTTTGAAAACCTTTTTCTATAACAATTCCAACACCTGCAACTGTGGCTCCGGCTTGCTGAACAATGTCCACTAAGCCCGTGGCCGCTTTACCATTGGCTAAAAAATCATCAATGATGAGAACCGTATCTTCTGGCATTATATATTTTTTTGAAACGCGAATGTTATAGCTCTTCTGTTTTGTAAAGGAATATACTTCGCTTTGAAAAGTATCCAGATCAATATTTAATGCATCATGTTTTTTTGCAAAAACCACTGACACATTAAAGTACTGTGCAGCAATACATGCAATAGCAATACCTGACGACTCCACTGTCAATATCTTGCTAATTTTTACATTGCCAAATCTCTCTTTAAATTCCCTACCCATCTCATTAAACAATTCAATATCTAGCTGATGGTTTAAAAAACTGTCTACTTTGATAATGCCATCGCTGATGATTTTTCCATCCTTCAGTATCCGATTCTTCAAAAGCTCCATTACTCTTCCTTTCAATCCATAAAAATCTGATAAAATTAATCTGTGCTTGTCCTTATCAATAAAAAAAGTCTGCATATAAACTCCAAGAATAAGAATAAATTCTGGGAGTTTATATGCAGACTTGTATTTTTGTGATTAATATATGCTAATAATATGAAACATTTATTAATATACCTTAAATGCTCCGTAATACCATTAGTCAGTAGCTCAATACAAAAATATCTTAAAATCCGATATATAAACAACCCGTAGTCCGGTGATTCATGGTCACCTGGTAGAAACGCTTAGACCATATTACTAAGCATATACAAGTCGCTAGTTTCTTTTAGAAACTGTTTATTTAATTATATATTTGGCAATCAGAACGTGAACTATTTTTAAATTCCTTTATTTAATGTTCATGCTAATACGTATATTTTATAATAATTCCATAAATAATGCAAGCATAAATATGTGGTTAATTCAAAATCCGACATAAAGTATTGTACTTTACAGCAAACTTTTCATTTTTTTATAACTACTAAAAACACAAAACCCGTGATTCATCCTTAATCACAGGTTTTGCTATTTATTACAGTATTCATTTTGAGGTGGATAACGCTGGTGCCCGAAGGCATCCTGCCTTTTAACTTACAAAATATCTTAAATAAAAGAGATTAATATCTAAATGCCTAGTCCAAGTTGTGTCATAGTTACGGACAATCAGTTTATTATTCCTCTAAATCTGTTTTCCTTTCGTCTTGTATATACTTACGATCAATATATATTTCAACTCTCCTATTTCGTGCTCTACCTTCCTCCGTAGAATTATCATACTTTGGACTATATTCACTGTATGCCTGAATTGTAAATCTCTCTGGAAGGAGTCCGCCTTTTTCAACCATAAAGTTCATAACATTTATTGCACGCATAGCACTTAAATCCCAATTGGATTGATATCTGCTGGTACTTATGGCAATATTGTCTGTATGCCCTGCAATTTTTATGCTATTATCTATGTCAAATAACATACTAGAAATTTTAATTAGCAATGGAGCAACTTCACTTACTACTTTTGAATCTCCTGATTTAAAAAGTGCAACATCTTGCATTGCAATTTCAAGACCTTTTTCGCTAAGCTCTACATTAATTATATCAGCATACCCAGCACTCTCAATTTCTATTTCTAACATTTCCTTGATATCATGCATTTTATCATCTTCAATGGCACCTTCGCCTTTTAAGCTTTCTGGCACCTCAATAGGAGGAGGAATCATTTTAGGATCCTTTAATACCCCTTGCCCGCCTTGAAAAATAACATTGAACTCTTCACTCACTTTTCCAAACTTTTCACTGTCTACTTTACTCATCGCAAACATAACAATGAATAATGCCAATAAGAGTGTTAGCATGTCTGCATAAGGAATAAGCCAAGTTTCATCAACATGTTCCTCATGATGTACTTTTTTTCTTGACATTCTTATTCTCCCTTATTTTCCTTATTCTTGGTCTCAACCTTTTCTCTGTCTTTAGGGTCCAACATGCCAATTAGTTTTGACTCAATACCCTTCGGATTTTCCCCAGCTTGAATAGATAAAATACCTTCCATAATTAAATTCAGAATTTTTATCTCCTCAAAGGATTTTCTCTTTAGTCTCGATGCAAAAGGGTGGCATACTACATATCCAACGAAAATACCATAGAGTGTAGCAACAAAGGCTGCTGCAATCATATGCCCAAGTTTCTCTGTATCTTCCAAGTTTCCTAAAGCCCCGATTAGTCCAATAACTGCTCCTAGAACACCAAGTGTCGGCGCAGCACCTCCAGCTGTTGTAAAAATAGAAGCTCCAGCACGATGCCGTTCTTCCATACTTTCTATCTCAATGCTTAAAACATCTCTAATATATTCTTGTTCTAAACCATCTATTACCATTCCTAATCCTTTTTTCATAAGGGGATTCTTCAAATCCTGCATCGTTTGCTCAAGGGATAATAAGCCTTCCTTTCGAGCTAACTGCGCCATTTCTATAATTTGATTTATGATGAAGCTGGAATCTTCTTTTTCATTTTGTCTGAATAGAGCTGCAGTTACTTTAGGTATATTCAAAAATTCTTTTTTAGGAAAGGAATTCATAACTGCTGCTGCAGTACCTATAAAAATTATTATTGCTGCAGCTGGATTCAAAAGCACTGCAACATCCGCACCTTTTACATACATACCTACAACTACTGCAAGTAAGCCCATTATTACACCAAAAACTAAAAATATATCCACTTCGCACCCCTCAAAAATTGCTTTATAATTGTCATTAAATTCTTAATAAATCACTTTGTTCGACTTTATATGACATATTATAGCACGTGTACTTAATATATCATATATGTTTTGAGTAAATGATGTTATATTTCTTTGTTAAGATTCCAGAAAGCCTCAAAAGTTAGATAAAATAATTGGAACGTAGGTTGTACAACAACTTTAATCAAAAGAGATAATTAGAGGAGTTATTATGGTGTTTAATTAACTTTGGGTGTAAAACAGAACCAATAGCAACCTTAATTTTACCTTTTTCATACAGAACTTCTGTAACATGCTTTTCTTTTGAAGCATCTATGAAGAGGGCTGGAGACTATCCCCAGCCCTCTTCACAAATCACTTGATTTTATCTCTACCTTACATACAAGTCAACTATACACTCAAAGGTTCTTCTCCAGGGGTGGCCGGTAATGTTAAATAAATCTGGCTCGGTAGGTGGAGTGTTTGGTTTAATATAAACTGTACTCCAAGTATACTTATTCCCAGCCAGTCTCATTGGAAAGGCAGGATTTGTTAACAATCTCGTAACATATGCATTTCCTCCGGGATTTTCAGGATTAGGGTCATTAGATCTAAATCTGCTCCAGGTATTTGTTGCAACGGTAGTATAAACCTCTGGGGGCATATATAGCCAACATTGTCTATATAGAGTCTCTTCCCTTATCTTAGTATTATATATTCCATCCTCTAATAGGTGTTGACTTAACAAGCATGCGTGCCAGCTCCACATGCCTCGAACCGCATTGTAATAATCCAAAATTCCAAACACCTGTGCATGAGCAATACCTAGTCCGGCTGCATTGCCCACAGTATTCCAACCACTATAACAAGCCAGTTGTGTCCGATTATATCCACTTATCATTCCTAAGGCTCTAAAAAGCTGCCAATCTACTTTACCAGTTGCCAAGTCTAGTATCCCAACGTTTTCGTTTTTTGAGAAATGATTAAACACTGTCCTAGCAAAGTTGACAGCTGCTGGCTCGGGTAAAGGATATGGAGCAGCAGGGACAGTTCCAAATGCATTTCTTAGCATAGCTCCACTAGTGTCCCAATTGTGAACAAATAATCTAAAGGGTCTAGATACCTTTGCAGGATACCCCCTTTTCGTGACAAAATTTAATCTTTGATTAATTGTAGCTTCTGAGCTTAGAAGGTCATTGGCACCTACATAGGTCTTTGAAAGTGTTGGATTTTTCTCCTGGGTATAATCAACAATAAAATTCGTTCTAAAGCCGGTCCTTCTTGTTAAATCTCGGGCATAAATAAGTTGAGGAATTTCGTCCACACCGCTTATATAATTAATAGCCGTACTGTCCCCGTTCTCGCCTAAAATTACGTCATCACGATTATATAAGGTGCCATGATATGCTTTGACTTCGTTTAAGTATTTTCTGGGCCAGCCAAATTTCATGGGGGCACCGGCATCGTCTTTTGTTGCAAGACTTGGGTATCTGGCATAGAAGGTTGGGAGGTTAATATCATCAATCCCAATAATTAGTTCGTCAATTTTCCCGCTGCGCTTTCTATCTATAAGTGCTTTTATAAGATTTCCTGCACTTCGATACAGATTCTCATATATCGTTAGATATGATACTCCATTGTACTGGGGTGATACTGAGGATGTAAGATATTTACTCTCAAAGTAGGTCTTAAATTGATTTTCCCAAGTAGATAGCTTATAGCCTGAGACTTGTTTATCTGAAACATATGCCCATTCAGTTAGCAGATTTACAAACAGATTAGTCTCAGGAGTGAAGTTTCCAGAGGGAATTGACTTTCCTGCTGCAATATTGGCTGGATCATTGTTATAGAAGTAAGGAAGTCCGTAATCTGTTATTAAAGGCCAATCAAAACGAGGATCTGGCTGATTACGCGGCATAGGTACTGAGATATAGTACACGGGATTAGAATAATTTGTTGTTAATAAATCGAGATCAGATAATGCACCGGCCGCTTCGTTATAACTAGTGGGCACTCGTGAAGCGACCAGCCCACCATTAATATAAGATGTAGTGCTAATAATAACAATTGTACTAGTCAAATTTCTTGCACCGACTAATAAAGCCAGATTACTTCTTACGGCGGATGGATTACCGAAAATAAAGCCCCTTTGAGCATCCGTAGGGCCTTTATCTAAATATGCTTTATCAACACTGAAAAAGGAGTCCCCTCCCATATATACTAAGTTCCTTAAATATTCAAGGCTAATGGGTCTCCCGTCAATTGGCGCTGTTACGATGTTGTAGCTATTCCCAGGATGGTAACCAGGCATAGAAATCCTCCTTTTAAATGAATATATTATATAATATGGGAATTTCAAAAAAGAATTAATGATTCATGAGAATTTTACTTAGGCTGAGGTATAGATTTGTGGTCTTAGGACTGGAAATAAACAACCCATTTGTTTTATTAATCTTCCCTTCATTTATATTGTTAGCTATATCTTTCCACGAATGTTCCATATTGTTCTATCACACACTAAAGGAAGCCATTAATCAGGCATAAAACCAAGAGGAGGGAAAATATGAAAAAAATATGCAAGATAGCCGTATTATCTTTCGTTGTGTCTATGCTTCTAAGCGGGCTGACAGGGTGCTCTGCACAGGATAAGATGGAGCTTCTCAATGCCTTTGAAAAAACAGCCGGCATACGCTCGTACGAAAATCACTCATCCTATGAAATCCAGGATATCACACTGGATTCTACTATGGATGAAGCTGCTCTGATAGAACCCTTTGTCTCTATGCTTCAGGGCCTAAAAATGGATATTCACCAAAAGGTTTCACAAAACGATGAGCAAACCATCCTTAAAGGCCAGGTAGATATGGCGGTTTCATTACTAGGAACAACGGAGAATACCTCTATTTGGATGGATTATGATTTCACAAAAGTACCCCAGAGAATGAGAGGCATCATCAAGATTCCAGCCTCTGCAGTGGGTATGATTCCAGGAACCGAAGGAGGGCAGGAGTACCTCGTCATGGATGAATCCATCGTGGAGCAAGCAGAAGACTTAGCCCCTGCAGTCGATACAGGTTCCGCAGAATCTGTTAAAAACCTGCAAACCCAAATACTGGATATGGTAAAGCAATATGCTATCAACGAAGATCCGAACTTTGTCGTTGTATCACAGCTGCCTGACCGCACCATCAACGGCGAGAAGCATAAGGTATACCAATTAAAGCTAACAGATACCTCTCTAAAAGCCTTAATGAAATATATCGCTGCCGAGGTACCGCAAGATGATAGCACAAAAGAAATGCTTAAGGAGTTCATAATGACAGCATTGATGATGACAGAAGGCACAGAGGTTGGAATGGATTTAAATGATACCTTCGAAAAATTCAGAGACGGTACAACAACTTTCGGCCAGGATTTGAATAAAACCCTGGAAGCCTTCGATGATATCACGATGCTAGGAGATCAAGGCATTGTAATTGATTATATTATTAATAGCCAGGGCTATATCGTCAGACAAGACGGTGTTATCGATTTGTTTATGAGCACACAGCAAGTGGATGATGCACTTGAAAAGCTTTCTCCTACTGGGAACTATCCTGAATCTAATAAATCAGAGTTCTTAGAAGCTACCGCTACTTTTGGTTTGAAATTCAGCAGTGAAACAAGCAGAATCAATGAAAATATCATAATAGAATTTCCTACATTAACCCCTGAGAACTCTATCAACTTTAGTGATATTGGGGATTTCGCTGCGACAAGGGCTAAAGCCTTAAAACAACAAGCAATTAATAAAAAAGCCCCCTCTGGACTTGAGAGTATACAAGTAAGCAGCAATATCATCAAGTACAACATAAAGCCTATTATCATTGGCAAATATGTAATGCTCCCATTAGAGCAGTCATGTAAAAACTTAGGGGTCACATATAAGAAAAACAAGAATGGCAGCTATAGTATTTCTTATGACAAGAAAACCATCGGTTTCAAAAGCGGCAGCAATCAAATCACTGTCAACAAAGCACTGGCTACCCTTAACCTCCCAGTGACCAAGGTTGAAAACCGCCTGTTTGTGCCAAAGGAGTTCTTTGAGCGCTATCTCGATGCCAGCGTAATGCTTAATAAGAAGGATAATACTGCAGCCGTTTTTAGAAAATAACCAGCTATGATGCTACATAGGCTCCTTTAATAAAAACAAGTAAAAAAGTCTGCGATTAACAAATCGCAGACTTTCTTATTTAAGTTAAATTCATATTTGGTTGAGATGATGGGATTTTCCTACAGACTAATCTGCGCCTGCCAAAGTCCATGTAAATTACAGTACTCATAAACAGTAACCTCTGTTATTGAGTTCTCCTTGCTCACGAAGTTGCAAGGTTCGCCTTCACAGTTTGGCACAACCACATCGTCTTTTCCTACATAGATTTCTTCAGTATCACCTATCGGACAGATAAATTCAGCTTTAGCTTCCATTCCAGGCTTTAAATAAACCATTTCAAATTTATTTCCACCAACTAAAGCAATCCACTCAATATGGTGTTCAACTAACATTGGGTGCGGTACAGAACCGACAGCCACCTTGATTTTCCCATTTTCATAATTTACTGCAGGAACATGCTTCTCTTTTGAAGCATCCACGGTGTTTGCTTGAAGCTTTGTCATACCTTGACCGCAGCAGTTTAGTTCACCGCCACCTGACTTGACTAAAGCAACCATATTGCCACACTTCTCGCAACGATAAAATAACATCTCTTTCATATTCTGCACATCCTTTTTCTAATATTAATAATTTTATTTAGCAGCAATCTTAATTATACCATTATTTTACTTTGCTGACTTTTTTATCTCAGTTTCATAGCTCTTGCAATATTCCTCCAAGGTTATTTTCCTGCAAAGCTCTGCTATCAGGTCATAAGGAATGTTTTCTATCTTTTTAAATCGAATACAACTTTTTCCCATATCAAGTTTTGTCTTAACATGCTTAGGATATTCCCCTTGAAACCATGATAATATATGGGGATAAATATATATCCCCATATGGTAAAGGGCTATATAATTCTTTTGAGAAGCAATACCCATAAATGGTACAGGTTCTTCTGGATTGACATGGTATCCTGGGGGATAAATACTGTGAGGAATAATGTATGTAATCATGCCATGGGACATCGTTTCTTGGAAGCCCTTTGGGAGATTTTCGTTTACAGTTTTTCTTAATCTCTCTATTGCTCCCTTTCTATCAGCTGGCAACTGGCTGAGATATTCCTCCGGACTAGCTGCTTCATAATTCATATTTTATACCTCTCATATATATCATCACTTAAAATTATTGTTCCTCGACATATTTTTTGAAATTATCCAGAATCGACTGCCATCCTGTTCTTTGTAATTCAATTGAGTTGGAGGTTTCAGCTTCAAAAATTTCAATTACTTTCGTTTCGCTTCCTTGACTTATAAAAGTGATCTTAACTTTTCTTCCATCACCTAAAGTATAAGAAATGTCCTCATATAATCTCACTTCATCATATATTCCACTAAAATCAAATCCAAAACTGCCGTCTTTAGCTTCCATTCTTGAAAGAAATTTTCCACCAACCCTTAAATCATTTTCAGAAAATGGTGTGTGCCAATCATCCGAAGCATTATTCCATCTTGTTATATGCTTTGGTTCAGTCCAACATTCCCATACCTTTTCTATTGATGAATTTACTATAGCTTCTATAGTTATGCTTGTTTTCTTACCAGTTTCCATCTATTTAACCCCTCGTTTCAAGTAATACTTTTTCATGATTCCGAAGGAATATGGTGCTTGGCACCATATTCCTTCGGTTATAATTATCTTTCATATGCCTTTATTAATTCAGCAATATCAAACTTTTTCATTTTTAGAAAGGCCTCTGTCACTTGAGCCATTTTTTTAGGATCCTTGTCTTGCATCATTTTGTTCATAATTGTTGGCGTTATCTGCCATGAAAATCCGTATTTGTCCTTCAACCAGCCACATTGTTCTGCTTCAGGAACTGCAGATAGCTTGTACCAATAATAGTCTATTTCTTCTTGTGTATCACAATTCACTATAAAAGATATAGCCTCATTAAATGTAAAGTTGTGTTCATAAGCGCTGTCCATCGCTGCAAAGCTTTGATTTTCCAGTGTAAATGCCGCGTGCTGTATTGTGCCAGGCTTGTTTGGCGCAGCATCCTCACCATACCTGAGTATATCGCCGATTTTTGAATCATTGAACATAGAAGTATAGAATTTTATAGCATCTTCTGCATTTCCGCAATTGTCCCCCACAAACATAAGGGTTGGTGTAATTTTTTGCTTAATTTCAAAGTCTCCCATGTACATCACTTGCCAAGAAAGACCATATCTGTCCATTACCCATCCACACTTTTCGCTAAATGGATAGATATCTAAAGGCATAAGTGCTTCACCATTTTCGATTAATTTCCCCCAAAGCGTTTCCACCTCAGCCACGGTATTACAAGCTATTAGGAAAGATACCGCTGGTGTAAACTTAAAATATGGACCTGCTGAAAGCAACATGAATTCTTGTCCTGCCAGTTCAACAGTAATCATATCAACTGTTCCAGATGGTGTATCATTTAGCACGGTTTTGTCCTTGAGTTTTGAACCCTCAAATAGGGACATATAGAATTGTGAAGCCTCATCCGCTTCCTTGTCAAACCATAAGTGTGGGATTATCTTTTGCATATTGTCCTCCTCTTTCCTTTACGAATATTATGTAATGTTTATATACTCTAGCCAGCTAAATCTTTTTGGGCTACTTAGCTTAAATTTTCCCATTTGCTAGACATAGAGCTTTTCTTCTTAAAATAATTTTATAATATTATTATACATCAATCAACAACTTAACAATAGTTTTTTGATAATATTTATTATTAATGATTATTTATTTCATCCCGCCCACTTGCCTCGCCGCGTATATTTAGTAGATTTTTACTCCAAATATTTTTTGCCCTCTTGTTCCTACAACAACCGTATTTTCAAATACTGCAGGAGACCCCTCCACATTGGAGCCTAACATGATGGTATCAATTATCCGTCCTGTTAACCCATCAATTAGATGCATCTTTCCAGCTGAATCACATTGTATAAGGTATCCTTCTCCCGCTTCTGTATATACATCCACAGGTGAGCTCCATGAATAGTTGGGCATTTCTAGGCGCCATACTTCTTCCCCCGTGCTTTTATCTAAGGCGACAAGCAACCCTTTATTAAACCCGCCGCACCTTGCAAGATTATATATTACCAAATGACTCAAGGAATTCTTCCCAATCACTGGCGTTGCTAAGGCTCCTCCATTGTTTGGCTTATCTCCTAGTTTAGAATCACACTTATAGGATTTCTCCCATATCAGCTGTCCAGAAAGACCATCTATTTTTCTGATATAGCTTATCCCTTTGGCCCCTTGTTTATCTACCTCACAGGCTGTATAAAGGGCAACTTGCTCATCCGCTTCTTCTTCAATGACAATAGTGCTGTCTGTATCGTCAGTAACATTTTTTATCCAAACAGGCTTCAGGGTATTCAAATCCAAGCATTGCAGCCAGCCTCCATTATCTGCAAAGTAGGCTAGATTCTTATAAACTGCAACAGAGTTTTCTATCCCTTGATAATAATTTCCCGATATTTGATATCTGTATTTTGTTACTTCTGGATCTATCGTGATCGTGTTTTCTGTTTTGTTATAGTTTGTGTTGAGCTTTGCCGTATAAAAGATACCATTCTCTCCTGCCAATAGCATTGTATCTGTTTTTTTATCAATCAGCGCCGTTGAATCAAAGGCAGACCAACCTCTATAAGCAAATGAGTCAGATCCGTTGATAAAAAATAGCTTTTGCTGATTAATTAGACTATATATGCGGTAGCCCATTTCAACCCTTTTTCCCTTAACAGCATTAATCCCTTGACCTACATATAATAATGGGATTCCCCTAGGGTCTACCGTGACACTTCCTTTTACCGGACCGGGAATTACAATCTTTTCACGGGTAGGACTCCCATCCTCAGCGTCTAAGAAATAGACTTTTCCGTCTAATGCAGCATAGATTACCTCACGCAAATTTTCTTTATTCTTTTTCTCTTCGCTTATATTCATGGTGCTTCTTAATTCTTTAGACCATTCAACGATTGAAGGTTGTCCATTCCAACCTACACCTGTCCAGCTATCAATTCCGCCAATTGGAATCTGCCACTTTATTTCTAACTTCCGCTCCTTGATCCCTGCGTATCCATAGCTCGCAGAGTCACGATGATGATTCCCCCTGAAGCACGTGACCCCTTTTACTGCGGAATAGCTTTCAGCATTCTTCATAATGATTTTATCATTTCTTATAAAATTAGTAGTAACTTCTTTCTCATTTGCAACATCAAAGGTTAATTTATTTAGTAAGGCGTGATCGACTTTTTCTAAGTCGATTACTGCTTCTTGAGAGATGGGCGCTTGAGGCGTTGTATCAACAAGCATACTTTCATTCTTTTCACTTGGGTGATTCTTTTGAGAATATCCGGTATCCGCTGGACCTTTCATTTGCTCTATTTGCAATTCTTTTTGTTGCCATACTACCTTGTTTCCTATATGGCCAGGTTGTACAACATTTAGTAATAATGAAAGGATTATCCCCATAGCAGCCCATATAATGAATTCTTTCTCTTTGCTTTGCATAAGTGTTCCCCCATATCTTGTAAGTTTCTTATAAACTATATGAAGGAAATGCAAAAACATGCTTTTCATTTGTCCATGGTACAAACAATCCAAACTCTATAGGTAAATATGCTAGCCTAGGCTGTATCCGAATGAATAATAAAGATATCCAATGATTATGTACCTACCGGAACTATAGTGGTTATAAAGAATTAATTATTCGAGGCAAACATCTATTATCAATAAACCTAGAGGGAATTTAATCCAGCAAGCATAAAAGCCTGTGATTATCAGAATCACAGGCTTTATATATAGCATAAATTTATAATTAGTGGAGGTTAGGGTAGAAAGTTACTGTCCAGGTCCAAATAAGTACTTTGCAAATACTGAATTAGCATCTATGACAATCTTGGTTTTACCCTTCAAAGTATTATCATAGGTTTGCAGCGTCCTGTAGAATTCATAAAACTCAGGATCCTTGTTATAAGCCTCATTGTATATTCTTATTGCCTCAGCATCGCCTTCTCCCCTGATTGTCAATGCTGTCTTATATGCCTGTGCTTCTAGTATAAGGGCTTCTTTATCTGCATTGGATATAATGTTTTGTGCCTCTTCTTTTCCTTCAGAGCGGTATTGCTTTGCCTTTTGCTCTCTCTCTGTTTTCATCCTGTTATAAATATTTTCCGTATTTTGAGCCGGCAGGTCTGTTTTTCTAATTTGATTGTCAACAATTTGTATGCCAAAGCCCTTAACGTCTTCATTTACTACATCATTTAATTCAGCCAGCATGCTTTCTACAACCTTCTTATTTGATATTAATACACTGGCTTCTGTCCTGCCTATTCTTTCATTTAGCCTTGAATAAATGATGTCATCTAACCTTGTATTCGCATTGCGAATATTACCCATTGTGACCCTAAAAAGCAAAGGATTGACGATTTTCCACTGACCGTTATTATCTACAATTAGTTTTTTCTTATCTACGCTGGTCACTTCTCTAGGATCAGTATCATATGTGAGCAGCCTGCTGTCATAGTATTCTACACTGTCGATAAAGGGCACTTTGGTGAATAAACCTTTTCCATATTTAATATTAATATTCTTAAACCTAGAATCACTTTTTATCATTTGCTCAATACTGCTATCTCTTTTTGCTAAAATAACCTCTCTCATTTCCCCAAAGCGCGTAACGATTGCCTGATTATATTCATTTACCGTAAAGAAGAACATATTTATTACTATATTTGCCGCAAAGAGCAGCACAATTATAATTAAGGGAATTTTAAAGAACTTAAATATCCGTGATCCTGTCTGATTACCATTATTTATAAAATTAAAAAATCTTCTTCTTGGATTTTGTTTTATGTGATTATTATTATTATCCATGGTTACACCCCCTATTTTTATGGATTGGGTATGACAGCATTTTCGGATAACGGCAAGAACTTCACTGTATTACCGCTTTCATCTACGATATACTTATCAATACCTGGAAGCACTCTCTCCATCATTTCCAAATACATTCTGGTTCTTGTGACCTGTTTTCCCTGTTGATATTTATCCAGTATCTGAAGGAAGTTAGCCACATCTCCCTTAGCATAATCGATTCTTGAAGATTTATAGCCTTCTGCCTCGTTAATTCTTTGCGCTGCATTACCTCTGGCCGCTGGTATCTTTTCATTTCTGTAGCTGTTAGCCTTATTGATTTCACTATTTTTATCTTCTAGCGCACTGGAAACATCCTTAAAGGCTGCATCTACCTCTTTAGGTGGATTAACATCCTGTAATTGAATGGCAGTTATGGCTAACCCTATTTCATATTTATCGCAAATCCTCTGAAGTGATTCTTTAATTTCCTGTTGAATTCCAAACTTATTATCAGTAAGAGCTTCATCCAGCTTATGACTGGCTATTGCTCTTCTTATTGATGACTCCGATATTACTCTAAGTGTCTCAATTGGACTATCTACATTAAAGAAATACTTTTTTGCATCGATAATCTTATACTGAATGATGACTTCTACAAGTGCTAAGTTCTCATCCCCGGTCAGCATCAAAGCTTCATTCAGATTCTCACTATACCTGGCAGTAGAATCAGTGCTTCCCTGTTCAACTGTACTAAACCCAAATTCAAGTCTGCTTATTTCACTCACATTGGCCTTATATACCTTGTCGATAAATGGTACCTTCCAATTGACTCCCGCATCAGTTACAACAGACTGAAATGCGCCAAATCTGAGTACTACCGCTTCTTCACCAGAATTGATTATATAGAATCCACTTAAGATAAAAATAATAGCGGTAATAATAATCGCCGCACCTGTAATACCAAGACCCTTCAGTTTTAATAGCATATCCTTCACTCCTTCCTAAGTTGCCGATTAAATACGATTCTTTGATTGCTTAATAACATTTCTCCATTTTTTTACTTTTTCCTCTATTTTAAAAAAGCATAAACCGTATATTACCTTACAGTTTATGCTTTATCACATTCAATATAGAAGACCTATTACATTACCTAGAGCTAAGTTCGTAGGGTGCCTTTTGCTATTCAAAGTTTGCTGAATCCTGTTCCCTAGAGACTTTAGATTTCCACAAACTATATCTTTCTAAATCACTGTCAATCTGCTTTACAATAAAGCCAAGTACAGCAGCATCATCTATCTGCCCTAAAGCCACTAACCAATCAGGTATTATATCTGTTGGTATAACAAAATAGACTAGTCCAATTATTATCATTAGTATAGACCCAATAGGTATTTCTTTGTATTCCCCATTTATAAAGCTTTTAGTAATATCAATAAACAACATGATTTTATCCCAAACTTCAGCGATAGGACCTTTTCTATCCTTCTCTGCTTTTTCCTTTGCATCTATTATTAACTGCTCTGTCTTTTCTCTGTTATGCAAATATTCTTTTGCTTTGGATTCCCAATCCTTGAATTGATGATTAATGAACTCGAATAGAGATTTACTTTTTATGTCATCATTACTGATGTCATTTATAATCTTTTTCTTGGTATGCTCTTTTTTACTACCCATTTAACCACCCCCTAAAGTGTTGTCATAATAAATTCTACAATATATTTCAATTTCCTCCAAAATATTTAGTTTTCCAATAGGGTCTGCTGTACTGCCGATTGCATTGAAATCTAAGCTTTTATTGCTATTGAGCTCTAATACCGTGAAATATAGGACAGGTCAACTCATATATTTATAAGAAAACTCTCATAACTTATCTATTTAATAAATCAACACAACTGTACCCCAGGCTGAATATATTAAAATGATAACAACTATGAGGTGATGACATGTTTAACAAAATTACCAACCTAGTATTTGAAGGCGGAGGGGTTTTAGGAATAGCATATTTAGGTGTGCTACAATATCTTTATCAAAACAACATACTTCAAAATGTGGAAAGAACTGCCGGTACCTCCGCTGGTGCAATAACAGCCTGTATAACCAGTTTCAATCTACCCTTTCAAGAAACAAAAAAACTTGTAGATACCCTTGATTATAAAAAGGTACCTGAAAAAGACTTACCCCCAGATTTGAGAAAAATACCAGTGCCAATATTAAATGAATTAGAAAAGGTATTTGGCGATTTTGATTGTGTTTATAGATTAATGAATAACTATGGCTGGTATTCAAGCGAGTATTTCTATAACTGGATAAAAGAACAAATAAATTCGCAGTTTGACCCTTCTAAGAAGCTGCCGCCATATACATTTTCAGATTTTAAGAATACTGATATTCACAATGGAAAAAGACCTTTTCTGGATCTGTACATTGTTGGTACGGATTTATCTTATAGGTCATCAAAAGTCTTCTCCTATGAATCAACCCCAGATATGGAAGTTGCAAAAGCAGTCAGAATCTCTATGTCCATACCATTATTCTTTGAAGCAGTTAAATCAAATGAAGATGCAATGACAAATGATTATTCAACAAATGTATTTTGTGATGGTGGTGTAATGTGGAACTATCCCATAAATATTTTTGACACAATAACCTTTAATGAGCATAATATGCCAGAGGCGAACTATCAAACCTTGGGTGCTAAGTTTCGAAGTAAAATAAAATATAATGAGGTTAACAGTCTCTTAAATTTCGTGAAAAACCTGTATCTTTCACAATTGCGTATTCAACAGGATATTTTCAATAGAAGCCCTCAAGATGTCGTAAGATCCATACAAATTGATATAGGGGATATTACAGCTACTGATTTTAATATTAGTACAGGAGACGAAACATACAATTCCCTCTATAACGAAGGCTATAGAGCTGCCAAAATGTATTTCCAAAATAAGATGCAACAATAGATACTGAATCTCATGGTATTTATTTTCCAAACGCAATAAATTGTAGTTAAATAGTTGCATATTAGGTTTAACTTAAAAAGGAAAGCTTATGATTACCGAATCACTAGCTTTCCTTTTTACATACTCTATGCTGCACAACCTCCGACAGACTCACAGTTTAATAATTCATAATCTATCCTAAAGTCCAGTAGCCAAAGGTATCACGAGCTGCCAAGCAGCTAGTGCATGACTATTGTTTATGTTTAATTTAATTTTCCACCTTTTAAAGCACCTTTGAAATCAATACCCTAATTTTTTTCCTCTATACATTTATGATAATCAATAACTTTTTTTAGTGCCTCGTCGAGAGAATAACTTGGACTGTAGCCTAGGCTAATTAACTTTGCAATATTAGGGACACGTTGTTTTGTTTCCTCAAAATCTCTATCGAAAGCTTCTTCGTAGGGAATCATCACTATGCTGGATTTTGAATCTGTTAACGCTATTATCTTTTGAGCCAAATCTAAAACTGTTATTTCTTGAGTGCCTCCAATATTATAGATTTCACCAATTTTACCTTCATTTAATACCAATTCTATTCCATTCAAAATATCGTCAATATAGCAAAAGGTACGTGTTTGTAATCCTGTTCCATATACTACCAAAGGTTTATCATGAAGTGCATTATTAACAAATGTAGGAACCACCATACCGTAATCCCCTACTTGATAAGGACCGATTACGTTAAAGAAACGACCTATCTTTACTTTTACACCGAGCTCTCGATAATAAGAGAGTGCCAAATGCTCTTCAGCAAGCTTTGCTACAGAATATAGCCAACTGGATTTCTTACTTGAACCTAGAAGACTATCATCATCTTCAGCTACTGATTTTGTCGTTATCTTTCCATAAATCGCTGAGGAGGATGATATAAATATTCCCAAATCATATTGTTGTGCCGCTTCAAGAACATTCTCCGTACCCAGATAACTAATCTTTAGACCTTCTCTTCCTTTTTCCATTGCCAATCTAACACCAACAACAGCTGCCAAATGTATGATATAGTCACAGTTCTTTGACAGGGAGAAAAGTAAATCTTTATCTAAAACACTACCATTTATAACAGTAGCTTTTGTATTTTTCAATCTATCAGCACTAGTTGTAGAAAAGTTATCAAGCACTGTGACTTGATGGCCTTCCTTTAAGAGTCTCAAGGTTAGGTTTGTACCTATAAATCCGGCACCGCCCGTTATTAAATAATGCAATTCTGATACCTCCAAATCTTTTATAAGCAAATATAACATTTCGTTTTGCTTTGCATAGTATAAACTATGAAGAAAGGGGTCGAAATGTGACATTATGCTGATAGACAAGCAAATATTTTATGAGTTATTAAAGTAAAAGGAGCGAGTTTAAGTGAGCAGTGAAATTACAGTAGTGATACCATCCTTTAACCCTGGTAAATATCTTATTGATGCACTTGAAAGTGTTTATAAGCAGACTTATTCTGATTGGAAGATTATTTTAGTAGACGATGGATCAGATGATGATAGTTTAAGCTTGGCACAACACTTATTAAATGATCCAAGGATATTAGTAATTAAAAATAATGAAAACTTAGGGCAATCCAAAGCACAGAATATTGCATTGGCGTCGGTAGATACCCCATATATGGTTCAGCTAGATAGCGATGATTGGCTATTACCCCATGCCTTAGAAACTTTGCTGAGTGAATTCAAAAAACAGAAAGAAGATGTAGCGGTTGTTAGTGCAAATATTGAAGTTTCCATTGAGGAGACTGAGGTTTTAAGCCACGAAACGAATAATCCAAAGAAATTTATACTCAGAGGGCGTCTTTTTAAAGATAAATATGATTTTCTATGTTCAAACTTGTCTTTATGGCCACGGTGTTATAGAACAAGTGCTTTAAGGAAAGTAGGAGGATGGCCAGTTAATGGCCCTTATGAAGGTCGTCATTTAGAAGACAAGCGGGTACTATATCGTTTAATTCAAAAATACCGCTTTCATTGGATAGATGAGGTATTATATGTTCATAGAAGACACGATCATAATAACACCTTAAATGTGGAGGCATATAACGAAATTATTGAATATAGTGTCAAAGAAATATTAAAACGTTGGGGAAACAAATATAAGCCAGTTTTTCGTATAAATTCACAAGGATGGATTATGATCGATAAGCTAGTGCCTAAATTGAAACGTAAATAATTTACTTTCACCGCTAATATGGCCAAACAGCTTTATAGGAAATAATAGATTGTGTAACATTTTACTATTCCTTTCATAGTATGTACCAGGTATATTACTAAATATAAAGGGGTGCGCATACAAGTGCTAATAGAAGCGGTTAAAGATAAATCAGCGATAATTGGAATTGTAGGGTTAGGCTATGTTGGACTTCCAATTGCATTACTATCTATAGAGAAAGGCTTTGAGGTTATTGGATTTGAAGTTGATGAACGAAAGATTGAGACACTTAAGAGCGGAGTCTCATATATTTCTGAAATAAGGGATGAACAAGTAAAATCTGTTGTAGATGCAAAGCGCTTAAGATTAACAAATGATTTTAGCACATTGTCAATATGTGATATAATTCTGGTTTGTGTGCCGACCCCCTTGGCATCTGACGGCAGCCCAAACTATTCTTATATCTACAATTGTATGCAAGCTATTTCAAGTAATTTAAGAAAAGAACAGCTGATAATTATAGAGAGTACGCTGGTGCCTGAGACTACAAGCAATGATATGCTCCCTATTTTATGCAAAAGTGGATTGGCTGCAGGCAAAGATTTTTATCTAGCCTATTCACCAGAAAGAATTGACCCAGGGAATAGCTTATATCAGCTGCAAAATATACCTAAGTTGGTATCAGGATACTCAAAAAAGTGTGCAGAATTAGCAAAGCTATTTTATTCTCAATTGTCCATCAAGATTTTTAGTGTAGATAGTACAGATGTAGCAGAGTTATCTAAAATACTGGAAAACACCTATCGAGATATTAATATTGCACTAATAAACGAAATGGCACAAATATGCCATGCCCATAGTATAAATATTTGGGAGGTCATTGAAGCAGCAGCATCTAAGCCCTTTGGATTCCAGCCCTTCTATCCCGGACCAGGGGTAGGTGGGCATTGTATACCTAAAGATAGTAAATTTTATTCTATCTGGGCTAAAAAAGTTGGTATAACTGCATCTTTAGATGATTGTGCGAGAAGAATCAATGACAGCATGCCAAATTATATTATAACAAGATTGGAAGAACTATTAGCTAAAGACAATAAAGCCATAGAGGGAAGTGCAATATTGGTTTTAGGGGTGACTTATAAACCTGATGTGAATGACTTACGGGAATCACCTACAATAAAAATATTAGAGCTGCTGTTTTCAAAAGGAGCTCAAGTAGTTATACATGATCCCTATGTCAATCAATTATATGTAAATGGCAAACTAATTGAAAGCATAGATTTCAATTCAATTAATAGTGCAAAGTATGACTGCATAGTTTTAGCAGTTGCGCACAGCTGTTATAAGAACTATAAGGAATATAATGCAAGTAGTGTATTTGACTTAACAAATACCATAGATAAGTCCGTAAATAATCTTACTGTAATCTAATAATGCAAGATGAGAAACTATATGCTAAAAAACCTTAGGGAGATTATCGTTGGACTAAGTTTATTCTAAGAAGAAACTTAGTGAAAAGGGTGTGTCGCAAAACTACTTTAAGTAGGGAGTGAACGCTCCCTTTTTCACTTGCTACA
>ENA-OFDP01000014-OFDP01000014.1-metagenomes-genome-assembly--contig:-NODE-14-length-139154-cov-9.804535_pt1 | contig 139154 bp, 143 predicted proteins | sample MGYA00153389_OFDP01 | MGnify analysis MGYA00153389
CCGTCTTCTGAAACATCCCATGTTTCAGCCATACCTGGAAGTGTCTTACCGTCATAAACTCTTACAAGACCTTCTAGTATTGCGTTGTCCACCATGATTGATACTGTATCAGTACCTAATTGTGGATCAAGGTTTGGTGGCTCTGTAGCTGCCATTCTAAATACCTTTGGTTCTGTTGTTGTGCCTTCGCCAGGTTGCTCAGTCTTTGGACCGCATGCTGTAAGTGCCATGCTAAGTACAAATACCAAAGCAAGAAGTAGTGCTAATGACTTTTTCATTGATATTCCTCCCCATTTCTTTTTTTTGGCGTATATATATAAATTTTAAACGCCTACATTTTCAATGTACAAGTCTTTACATCTTTATAAACTCTGAGAGAAAACTTATTACATTCAAAGTTGTAAAAATATTGTAACAACTTATATATTATTATTATATTTCTCTGGTGTGAATAAACTGTGAAATGTTGTTGAACAAACGTTGAAAATTGTGTAGAAATAAATTTTGATATTTGGATGAATTTACATAACGTTAAAAGTTCATGATTTAATAAAAGTACAACAAAATTATATAATGGTTTAGTAAAAGATAAATGATAAGCATGACTGTAAAAACCCTCTTTAGAGGATGCAATTACTGCATTACACTTATATTGTGTAATGCGCTTGAATTTATTCGTATAGTAAGATTAACATATGTTTGATTTGTGATAGATTTATGAAAATTATATAGAATTGTGGAAGTTCAAGAATAATGTATTATAATTAAATTAATAAAATATTTCACAAAGAAAGGATTATTTTATGCAAAGTGTAAATGTGTTATTGATAGAGGACGAAACTAGAATAAGAGAAATGATTAAGGACTACTTAGAAAATGAAGGTTTTCAAGTGTTTGAAGCAGAGAATGGGGCTGTTGGTCTTGAAAAATTTAAAGCTTCAGTACATTCTATAATCATATTAGACGTAATGCTGCCTGGAATTGATGGCTGGACTGTATGCAAAGAAATCAGAAAGAGTTCCAATGTACCTATTATTATGCTTACTGCAAGAAGTGAGGAGTACGATAAGCTTTTTGGCTTTGAATTAGGCGCAGATGATTATTTGACCAAACCATTTAGTCCTAAAGAGTTGGTTGCGCGGATGAAAGCAGTGCTTAAAAGGGGAAAAGAGATTGGCGGTGTAGGAAGTAATTCCTCCTTATTTGAATATAAGGATTTACTTGTAAATCTGGACTCAAGGAAGGTAACAATAAATGGTGAAACTATAGCAATGACGCCAAAAGAATTTGAATTACTAAGCTTTTTGGTGCGAAATCCTGAAAAGGTATTCACAAGGGAGCAGCTTCTAAACAAGGTTTGGGGTTATGAATTTGGAGGCGACTATCGGACTGTGGACACGCATATAAAAATGCTGCGAGAAAGCTTAAAGTCATATAGGAGTATCATTGTAACTGTTTGGAGCGTAGGCTATAAGTTGGAAATTGAGGCGATAAAATGAAAAGTATTTCTATAAAGCTTTGGGGGCTAATGCTGGCTTTGGTATTTATAGCTCTGGTACTTATATGGTGTTTCCAGATCGTTTTTTTGGAAAGCTTTTATTTTAGTATTTATGAAAAGAAGCTACTGAAAGAAGGCGCGAATCTTGTTGAAATGATTAATGATAATGAAGAGCAGTATATTATAGAGAAAAGGTTAAATGAACTATTGCTGAAGTACAATGCAAGAATTGACTTATACACTTCAAGCGGGGTCATAATATATTCTAGTGAATCAGCTCCAAAATATGTTGGAGTTGATAAGAATGCATTTTTAATGGAAATCATAGAAAATAAAAAAGCCATAAGCACTTTCAAACAGGTTAGTATGGGTAGTTTACTTTTGGTTGGGCTGCCGGTAATAAGAGATAATGTTATGACCGCAGCGGTCATAATGACAATTCCTGTGGCATCCTTAAAGGAAACAGTAGATACCCTAAAGGAACAGTTTGTAATTATATCTTTAATATTAATTTCTGTTTCATCGATACTTGCTTATGTATTTTCCAGGTATTTTACCAGACCAATTTTAGAAATAAATAATGCAGCAAAGACTATGGCGGAAGGGAATTTATCAATAAAGGTACTGGTAAATACTGAGGATGAGTTAGGAATGCTTGCGGGAACAATTAATCATTTGTCCTCAAAATTGCAAAAAATTGAGCAGCTGCGAAAAGAGCTTATTGCCAATGTATCTCATGAATTTAAGACTCCCTTAAGTCTTATAAAGGGATATGCAGAAACAATCAGGGATGTTGAAAATTTAAGTGAGGAAAAGAGAAGGAAGCAGTTGAGTATTATAATAGAGGAGTCTGACAAGCTAAACTATATGATTAATGAAATTTTGGATTTGTCCCAAATACAATCAGATTATTATAAGCTGGATAAGACTGATTTTAGTATCAGTGAAACTATTAAAGCTGTTGTAAACAGGCTGACCTATCACTCTGAGAGTAAAAATCTACATATAGAAGTGGACTGTCAGGACGATATGTGGGTAAATGCAGATGAAAGACGAATTGAGCAAGTGTTATACAATTTACTTAATAATGCAATAAATTACTCTAAGGAGGCAAAAAGTATTTTTATAAGGACAATAGATCGTGACAATGTAATTGCAGTGGAAATAGAGGATCAGGGGGAAGGAATATACTGTGATGAGATACCTTATATATGGGATCGTTTTTATAAGTCCAAAGATGCATCTGCAAGTCATAAGGGAAGTGGACTAGGATTGGCTATTGTAAAGAGTATTATGGATGCACATAAATCAAGGTTTGGGGTAGAAAGCGAGCAGGGATGGGGTAGTAAGTTCTGGTTTGAAATAGCAAAGAGTGCCTAATATTGGGCAATTATTCATAATGTTTTAGCATGGTAATATATGAACCAAGCAATAGCAATACTTTACTTGTAATCTATGCATGGCATAATAATTGCTATATATAAATATAACGAGGCTTTAACATCTCCCTCACTTCTATAAGTGGTGGATTCCGAATTCAGCAATAGGCGGTGGGTTTATATCCCCTGCCTCGTTGAAACGCTCGGGTAGATTTTTTGCAAAAGAGCAAAAAATCTTTCAGTGAAATCTTGTTATAACAAGAATTTGAGGAGGAGTAAAATGAAAGAAGTTGTAATTGTAAGCGCAGCAAGAACTCCTGTTGGTAGCTTTAATGGAGCTTTAGCAAGTGTTTCAGCAGTTGAATTAGGCGCCATAACCATAAAGGAAGCTATAAAAAGAGCGGGTATTACACCTGAGATGGTAGATGAAACAATATTGGGTTGCATATTGCAGGCAGGTCAAGGACAAGGTGTCGCTAGACAAGCTGCAGTTAAGGCAGGTATACCAATAGAAAAACCGGCAATGACAATTAATATGATTTGCGGCTCTGGACTAAAAGCAGTGCAATTGGCTGCCCAAGCTATAATCAGTGGTGATTGTGATATTGTAGTAGCTGGTGGTACAGAAAATATGAGTTTAGCTCCCTATGTACTAAAAAATGCAAGAAATGGCTATAGAATGGGTCACGGAGAAATTGTTGATACAATGATTCATGATGCATTGACGGATGCCTTCAACAACTGTCATATGGGAAACACTGCCGAAAATTTGGCAGATAAATATAGCATAACAAGAGAAGAGCAGGATACACTTGCAGCAAGCAGTCAAAACAAGGCTGAAGCTGCTATAAAGGAAGGTAAGTTTAAGGATGAAATAGTTCCTGTAATAATATCCTCAAAGAAAGGCGATGTTATTGTAGATACAGATGAGTATCCAAGAGCAGGTACAACTGTAGAGTCTTTATCTAAGCTAAGACCAGCATTTAAGAAAGATGGAACAGTTACAGCTGGAAACGCATCAGGCATCAACGACGGAGCGGCAGCATTGGTAATCATGTCAGCAGATAAGGCAAAAGAGCTAGGCTTAGAAATATTAGGTAAAATTGTAGGCTATGCCTCAGCTGGTGTTGATCCAAGTATAATGGGCATAGGACCAGTTCCAGCAGTTAAGAAGGCTCTTGAGAGAGCTAAGCTTGAAATCAAGGATTTAGATTTGATAGAAGCAAACGAAGCCTTTGCAGCACAAGCTTTATCTGTAGCCAAGGAATTAGGATTTGAAATGGATAAGGTAAATGTAAATGGAGGAGCTATTGCACTTGGACACCCAGTTGGAGCAAGTGGTGCAAGAATATTGACAACTCTTCTATATGAAATGAAGAAAAGAGACTCAAAGCACGGATTAGCTACACTATGTATAGGCGGCGGAATGGGTACGGCTATCGTAATCGAGAGGTAGATATTGATACATAAGGAGGGGATTGCGTAGGCAGTCCCTCTTTTTGTTATCTAGATTACGCATAATGTGAGGTGTAGAGGAAGAGGGTATTTATCTAGCACAAGGTATTAGATTTGTTTGCACTTGACTGCTTATACTGCTGAAAAATCTTACCGGTGCAAATCTGACCTCCTGTCAGGTTGCCCCGCTGCTGGCATCCTTGCCAGCAATTACAGATTTTTCTAGCAGCATTTCTGGAAACATTTTATACTAAAATGCTTCCTTGAGTGCAAAACAAATCTAATAATTGTGCCTTATAAATACCCTCTTCCTCTTGTTTGCAACGTATCCGCATAGAGTAATGCAGAGAATATGGAATATTGCTTAGTAAATTTTTATCCTTAACGTTGCTATTAAAGTAAAAGTTGTGGATTAGAAAGGCTCAGGTATAAGCGAACTATAGAAGATTTGCATCTGTACTCTGCGAAACAATGATAGAAACTACGTAAGGCTGGCACGGATGCCATCCTAGCCCCATTACGTAGGTAGGGCATGGATGCCCGTCATGGGGCGTTAGTAGTTACATCATTGTGAGCAGCTAGTACAGTCAAATCGGATATCCGTGCCGCGGTACTTGACCTTTCTTATTCACAACGCACTCAACTACAATGTACATCTTATCCAAGCTATATTAAAAAGGGATTGCATCAAGCAATCCCTTTCATCATTTATATCTTATAGTGAAGTTTCACATTTTAGGTATCTTACTATGATCTCAGCTGCATCACCGCGGGTAATGGTATTTGTTGGATATACATAAGAGTTAACGGCTGGTATTATTCCAAGCTCTGCCGCGATTACCATGTAACCCTTGTATGCTGGTGCAATTTTGGATGCATCCTTGAAGTTTGCTGTGAACATGTTGCCTCTTTCTGCGAGTACACCATAATTCATTGCCCTTACAATCATCTTTGCAATGTCTTGATTAGTCATTATTGCATCTGGATTTTTCTCGTTTTCACTAATCAATTTTCTTCTTATAGCCTCAGTGTAGTAGCTATCATATTGGTTTTCAGTTTTAGCTAATGGCATTTGGTAATAGTCTTGCAGAGAGTTAACGATTAGCTTAACTAGGTCCTTCTGAAGCATATTTGATTCTGGTGCAAATGTAGCGTTTTCAGGAACTAAGATGCCCATTTCTATCAAAGTGTTGATTGCATCTTCTGCTTTATTGCCTTTGATATCAGTATATAACAGCTTTTCAGCAGGTTTAGCTGGGGTACCATCATAGTTCAACATATTGCCGCTATTAGCATCCATAAGAATGGTTCTATTTTCTAAAGCATAAGCTAGTTTAATTTCTTTCTTTTCATAGTCATTTGCATTTGGATAGTGATAAGTATATTCCATTCCGAATTTTACATTGTTGAACAATGTTTCATAGGCTTTATCTAATGTTATTGCTTTATCTGGAGCTGGGAAAGTAATGTTTAGCCAGTTTGTATTGTAAGCTATAATCTCTCCAGTATACTCATTTATTGTTATAGACAAAGAGTTTGTCGGACATGGAATGCCATTTTCGACACGAATATAGTTGAAGCTGTAGCCATTCTGATAAGCTGGCATTATACCATTCATGTTAGTAGATTCTCTTAATTGAGATTTACTAAATTTATCAGGTTGTACCTTCAACAGGAATTCTTCTGCTAGCTTCTTTGCTTGTTCCTTAGTTACAGCAGTATTGCCCTGCTCAATATTCCCATTGCTATTGTAACTATACAGACTCTTAAATTCCTTTGTTACAGCATCGATTTGTGCACTGATGTTCTTAACAAGCTTACCGTCAGCACTTATATATTTCCACTCTAAATTCCAAGTTGCATTAACATTTTGATAGCCGGGATAGAGATTTGATCTTTCCAGCTTCGTATTTTCATCTAATTTTATATATTGCTTAAATATTTGTTCTGCTGCTTCTTTAGTTATGTATTTACTGTTATCGTCTAATACAGACTGTTCTTGCGGAGTTACAGGCACTGCTGAAGCTGTTTTCTCAGCCATACCACCCATACCCATATCGCCCGCATACATTCTGTACATATTCGTTAGTATATCACCACTGATAGCATCAATTGGATTGTTGCCATTCTTTAAGGTATAAGCTAATACAGCCTTAGGTTCAGTGTTTGGATTATCGTATATGAAGCTGTATGACAACTCCAGACCTACCTTGCTTTTAAATAGATCTTTTGCCTTATCAAGACTGATGGCTTTTGCTTTATCAGGTAAGCTTTGAGTATCCCATGTCATATAGAAGTTTCTTATTTTTAGTGTGTTCTTATCTAGCTGCAGCATTATAGTGTTAGGCGTAACTTCTATACCATCTTGCATTCTTACAAATTCAAAGGCATAAACATCGGAAAACTTACTATAATAATCTTGATTTTGAGTTTCTCTAAGTTTTGTAAGCTTGAACTTTTCACCTTGCAGCTTCGTAGCCCATTCCTGTGCAGCCTTTAGGGCTTCTGCTTTTGTATATTTTGGTATTCTGCTTTTTGGCTGTTCATAGGGTACATACCAACCAATAGATACGATTTCACCGCTTTTAGAATCAACAGATATATTAATGTTTTCATTAACTGGCTTTATTTTGTTCCAGGATAAGCTCCATGTATTGAACCCATTTTGGTTCTCAATGTAGCTGCTGTTGAATTCAAAGCCCTCTGTATTAAGGCTTAAGGTAGTCTTGGCTACTTCTATTGCTTGTTTGAGTGTTATTTGAGGTTTTTCCTCAGCCAGGACACCTCCGGGAATTTGAAAAACTCCGATTAGTAAGGTCAAGATTGTGAATAAGGCTATCATTTTTTTCATAATTAAGGCTCCTTTCGTTTTGTATATGTTTAGGACGCAAGATATATGGAATTTGTTCCAAATATTGAAAAATATTTTGGCATATTTAATAGAATTATTTCGAGGCTTCTTCTGTTTTAATTGAATTGCTTATTAGCTTATTTAAGTGCTGCAGCTCCTCAGTAGTAAGATATCTCCATGCCCCTGTAGGCAAATCACCTAGGGGAATGTTCATTATGCGTATCCTTTTAAGCTTCAATACCTGATAACCAAAAACCTCACACATTCTCCTTATTTGTCGATTCATTCCTTCTGTAAGAATAATTCTAAAGGTATTCTTGCTTAGCAGCTCAACTTTGCACTTCTTTGTTACAGTGCCCAAAATTTTAACACCTCTAGCCATATCATTGATAAAGCTCTGGGTAATTGGCTTATCGACTCTCACTATGTATTCCTTATCATGATTATTGCCGGCACGAAGTATTTTATTTACAATGTCTCCATCACTTGTCAAAATTATAAGACCCTCTGACTCTTTATCCAACCTGCCTATGGGAAAAATTCTTTTTGGGTAGTTCATAAAATCGATAATATTGTCTCTTTCACGAGTATCTGTAGTGCTTACGATACCTACGGGCTTATTTAGTGCAATATAAACGAAAGCTTCTCTTGGCCTTAAAAGCTTGCTATCTATTTTTACTTCATCACCCTCCTTAACATCACTGCCAATCTGAGCTATTTTGCCGTTAATGGTTACGCGCTTTTGTTCAATTAGCTTATCGGCCTCCCGTCTTGAGCATAGGCCCTTTTCACTTATAAATTTATTTAATCTCATCTTTATATTTACCCCATCTCTTAGAATATCAATATCTTTTACACTAAACATTGTTTGAAATCCATATATTGCAACACATTTTCGCTTACTAATATGTAATGAAGAGTCGGTTTTCGTTGATGGCTTTGTTATGAATTATCTACTACTATTCTAAGTATTTTCCAGGAAATAATCAAACTTTATGCTTAATTATTGAAATATATTAATTATCTGTAAAATAGATGTGATGCAGGGCGCAGGTTTATGCCGATTATAAGGAAGGGGGCAGGCATGGAAAACCGGTGTTATGTAGGTAATATTTTATATAATGTAAATGAATTTGAAAAAATAAATATTGAATAATAAATTATATAGAGAAAAGAATATCTATGGAGGTGTTAATATGACATTAAATTTGACACAAAAGGAACGAATGCTGCTTGATGATCAAAAAAGCCATGAGGAGTTATGTATTAAAAAATATAACGATTATGCTAGTAAGGCACAAAGTCAGGAACTAAAGCAGCTTTTTGGAAATTTTGCAACTAAGGAAGCGGAACATTTAAACTCACTAAACCAAATTCTTCAGGGTCAAGTTCCTCAAATGAATCAGCAGCAAGGACAGCAAAATCAGCAGCAATGTCAACCAAATCAACAACAAGCACAACAAATGCAACAACAGATTCAACAGCAGATACAACAAGCACAACAAAATCAGCAGAAGCAATGCCAACAAAACCAACAAAGTATGAATCAAAAAGGCAGTTTTATAAACTCTGCAGATAAAGATTTATGTAGTGATATGCTGATGGTTGAAAAATACGTTTCTGGCGCTTATGACACTGCTATATTTGAAATGACTGATAAGAATGTGCGTCAAGTATTAAATCATATTCAAAAAGAAGAGCAAGAACATGGTGAAGGCATTTACAATTATATGAAAAACAACGGTATGTACAACGTAAAGTAAGATCTAGCAGTAATAAATGACAACTGAATGCTTCAGTTGTCATTTTCTATTTCCAATGCATGCATATTGGCCCATATTATGGCAATAATTTATATGAAGGATTGCTGCAACAAGCATTGGAGGCATGCATATGAAGAAGGAAGTTAAACAACAAAAGTCGTCACTAAGGCTTGCAAGGGATGAAAAAACACCCTATGAGATATACAGCATAATCTTAAAGGGAGTTCTATGCACCCTCAATAGTATTTTTTTGAAGCACTATGTAGAGGATAATATTGAGGCATTAATGAAATATGTTAATAGTAAAAAGATTATCAGCGCAGAGGTCTATAAAAATTTGCTTGCAGAAGCGAAGGATTTTTATGCAGTTATACTTTGTGCCCTGCTTATAAACCCAATAAAAGAATTCACGAAAGATTTCAAGCAGACTGAACTTAGCAAAGAAAGAAAGAATGAACTTTTTTTGAAGCTTTATAATGAAGTATTTGAGTTTTTTGCAGACTGGCTTTGTCATATAGAATTGGATCCTTTACTGTTTTGCAGATTAGCAGAAGCTTATGGAAAACAATTTAACATGCAGCTCTATATCTCTCAAATATACCTGCATAGCTTAACAGAAATTGAGTTAAGAGTACTAAAGCTTCAAATTATAGAAATAACAACAATTTATCTTATAGAGCAAGTAGCCGTACAGCTAGGTATGGCAGGCTTGGATTATATTGATTACTATAAAAATGTGTGTATGCCTAAAGATAACATATCAGAAGAAATTGTTTGTATCGATACAATTGGTTAAAAATCAATTAAACCCATTAGAAATCCCTTCAATTGCATTGCCTAAAATATTATATTGAATATAATGGATATTGTAAGGTACGCATAGTCGAAGGGGGACATCAAATGGAAATGAAAAATTCTCAAACAAAATCTTCACAAAAAGTAAAGGAAATGGTTCAAATAGCATTAATGACTGCAATTACTTATTTAGCAGTAAGCTTTTTACATATTCCTTACGGCAGCGGTGGCGTAGTGCATTTGGGAGATAGCATAATATTTGTTACAGCAATACTATTTGGCACCAGGCAAGCAGTTATATCCGGGGCAATTGGCATGACAATGTTTGATGCATTCTCGGCATATGCTTACTATGCACCATATACCTTTGTAATAAAGGCGGTAATGGCTTTAATTATAGGTTTAATAGTAAATAGCGGGAATTCAAAGGGTAATAGCTGGGTAAAAAACATCATTGGAATTATACTGGCTGGCGCTTGGGGAGTTGCAGGATACTTTGGTGCTGAGGTAATTCTGTATGGAAACTATCTCTCTGCAGCAACCTATATTCTAGGAAATGTTATCCAAGTTACAGCAGGTGGTGCAATTGCGGTAGTGTTAGTCACTGCCTTGAAGAAGACACGATATTTTGGTAGATAAATAGCTTAGAGACTTTACAGCTGGTGCACTATGCATCGGCTTTATTTTTTTTGATCATATTGGTATGAATTTGCAATACAAAAAAGGTTTACATAATGCTATAATGTTATTCAGGAGGGCGAATTGAATGAATAGAAATAAAAAAGTTATAGTTTCCTTTGCAATAGTACTAGTTATGATGTTGAATATTCTGAGAAGTACAGTTACGCCATTATTTGCTGATATGTCAGCAGTGGACAAGCTTATGCAAAATGAACGCTTAATAAACGTTCAGGATATGAGCTATAAATATAGTGATATCGCAAAGCATTGGGCGAGGGACGGTATATATAAGCTAAGTTATATGGAAATAATTAGCGGTTATCCAGATGGAACTATGAAGCCTGATAGAACCCTGACTAGAGCAGAGTTTATAATAATGCTCGCAAGAGCAATAAACATACCAGCATCAGACATATATAAACAATACTATGCTGATATAGATATAAATCACTGGGGCTTTCAGTATATTCAAGGTGCTAAAGCTGCTAATTTGATAAATGTATTTAGTGAAAGCAAGTTAAATCCTGATAAGATCATTACTAGAGAAGAAATGGCTATTATAGCTTCAGAGGTTGTAAGGGATATACCACCGACAAGTACCAGTAAAAGCTTTAAAGATTTAAACCTCGGTTATAAATATATTAATAGTATTGATGTAGTTACAGCTCTAGGCATTATCGCGGGTATGCCTGATGGCACCTTCAGACCATATTCGGGTGCAACAAGAGCTGAAGCGGCGGTCATTATCCAGCGGATTTTAGGCGTAAAAGATACATTTGCAAATGATGAAACTCAGGCAGTACAAGCCTTTGCTGAAGATTATGAAAAAAGCCTCATGACAAATCCTAATCAAGGTACCTTAGATAATGAAGAACTGATGCTCTATTCTATATACAAAGAATTAAAACAAAACGCTTTGCGAAGCAACATTATTGCAAGTTTTGAACAGCAGAATATCAATATTTCTAGAAGTATAGAGGAGCTATATTCAAACGTAACAATCCTATCAAAGTATGTAGGAGAGGTTTCTCTTAGCTACAAGCTGATATATTCTACGGCTGATGGTGTGAGCAGAGACTATAATGTTAAAAAAATTCTATACTTAAAAAAATCTGAGGGAAGCTGGAAAGTATATAACTCCACTGCTACATACGGCAGGGCTTATGCAATAGCGACCGCAGAAAAAATAAACCTGACATGGCAGTATCTGAGTCAAAGGACTCCGGATATGTCAAACGTGCAAAAGCTTCCGGGTTTAAATGTAATATCACCAACGTGGTTTACTTTGAGTAATTCAAGTGGAGATATGAGAAGCATAGCTGATATTAGGTATTCGAATTGGGCACACAATAACGGCTACCAGGTTTGGGCATTGGTAACCAATGATTTTGATAAAGAAATGACTTCACAAATGCTTATGAATCCGGCAAGTCGAGGGAAGGCAATAAATACGCTAATTCAATATGCCAAGGATTATAAGCTGGATGGAATAAATGTGGATTTTGAAAACATGTACACAAAGGATAAGGATTTATTTACACTGTTTGTAAAGGAGCTTTATCAAAAGACTAAACAAATGGGTATTGTTCTATCAGTGGATGTGACGGTAATAGCGAAGAACTCAAACTGGTCAGAGTGTTATGATAGAAAGGCTTTAGCTCAAGCTTCAAATTATATTGCGCTGATGGCTTATGACCAATATTGGACGGGAAGTCCAGTTAGCGGATCTGTATCACAGTTGAAATGGACGGAAGATAATTTGAAGAAGGTATTATTAGAGGTACCAAAAGAGAAGTTACTATTGGGAATGCCTTTTTATACACGAGTCTGGCAGGAAAAGTATGATGCAAGCAATAAGCTTGTAGTTACTTCAAAAGCTGTATCTATGGAGTATGCAGAACAGTTAGTTGCTGAAAATAATGGGGTAAAAACATGGGATGCAGTTAGCGGGCAGTATTTCGCAACCTATAAAAAGGATGGAGCTACCTACAAGATATGGCTGGAAAATGAAAGTTCTATAAAATTAAGAGTAGAGCTAGCTAATAAATATAACCTAGCAGGTGTGGCATCTTGGAAGTTGGGCTTTGAAAAGCCTGGTATATGGAAAGTAATAGCAACTGCTTTAGCAAAAAAAGTAGCATCTAACTAATAGCTAAGCTAGAAAAGAGGCAAGTCTGATTATTAAGACCTGCCTCTTTTTAGCTTATTAAAATATGATGCTATTTTTTTATAGGTATTATCCCATAGCCTCCTGTTACTGGATCCTTAAAAAGCTCCAGATTAGGAGGGAAAAAGGTGAATAAGCTAAAGGCAGTAAATATCAGCAGGAGCAAAACATAGGAAAGTACTTTATAACCACTGTAATCTCTATGGCTAATAGTAATTTTATAGCTGAACCACTGTGAAATAAGTATGGCTGCAATAAATAATATAATATCTATCCAAAATGTATGCTCGCCCATAGTTGCTTCTAACAAGTAAAATACAGCAATGATAACTATAGGAATCATATAAAAAGCAGTGGTTTTAGCAACTATAAAATTCTTCTTTGTCTTCCCATAGGCGAAGTACTCTACTAATGCATAAAGTGCAGCAGGCCAAAAGCCCATCTTAACATGCTCCCATACACTTTCGTTAACAGCGCAGAATAAAGCTAGGGGCTTGAAATAACCACTCCACTCGAAACAAAAGTGAAAGGCAGAGCCTACAAGAGAGATTATGAAAAAGCCTATGATTTCCCATTTCAATATTTTTTTAGAATCCATCAAATCACCTCAGGCTACAAATTTTACTAACTTATTGTTACCTTAATAACTTGGCAAAATTCAATTTTTACAAGCTCCCTTAAACTATTTCACAATTCTCGATAGTTAAACTATTTTTTATATGGTCTAAATGTTCCATATCTGTCCATAGAATAAAATGGCTATAAGTTTGTCTATCAATTTCTAGACCTTTCGGGTATTTTACTATAAGAGCAGTCTGCCTCTTCATGTCAGTGGGTTGATCTGCAGAAGGTAATACTAAACATGCATCAAGGCCTGAGGTCATATCAGAAACTATTTTGGGGTTGGAACCATAGGGTTGCAGCTTATGATAAGCCTCGCTTTTGCAGATATCTTCCAAGGCCATTTCAGATTTCATAATTGAAATACGGAAATAGCCGTCAATCCCAGCATAGTGGAGGCTGTTAATTTTTGCCCAAGGGGTAGGATACATAAAGCTTATATTGTATAGCGTATTGATATACTTGCTCCAGGACTTTGATATATTGATAGTTTGCCCTGACAGCAAGGCATTGGTATCTATGGGATGAAACATGATATCACCTCAATCAATAAATAGTATTATAGTATATTCATTGATTTATATAATAGTATATTAAAATCAAAAGCCATTACTATTTATTCATAGCCATCTGCAGCAGTTCAACAAAGTAATTTCCTTCTCTTAAAATGTGGTCATCCATCAAAGGCCATGCATTAGTTTGCTCTTCAGGTAAAGAACAGCTCTCAGCACCTTTAAAGATTAACAAACCGAAGCTTTTGAATTCCTTCATTAACTTGAGCGTATCATCTACCAATCTTTCTAGACCTTTGCCTCTATTTTCTACAGCTTTGGCTTTTTGAAGGTTTTCTTTGAAAAGCTTTTCAAATTCCTTGGCTTTCTTTGTAAATCTTTCTTGTATTTCTGGTTTTGTAGTCATGGCAATGTGGTGGGAATGCTCTTCGTTTATATGAGAGAAAAACATAATTTCTTCTACAACAGCAGTGAACTTTTCTTTGTCAGGCAAAGCTGCCAGCATAGTTCTTGGAATGCCTAAGACCATTTTGTCACCGCCGGGTATGCCTAATGCCTCACGAGTGGGCTTTGGACCGCCTATAATGCCTAGGAATCTGTCTGTTTCTCTTCTCATGTGATCTGCTAGTTCAGATGGAATAATGGACAGGATTTCACAGCTTTTAATACCTAGATACATATATTTTTTAATATCACTTACTGCAAGTACCTGGGGTAGAACTGTTTTTACAGGGCTTCTTTTGATTTCGGATAGGACTGCATCTGATGAAAAAATGATATTGGTTAAGTAATCAATTTGTCTAGCCGAGTAATCCAAATTTTGAAAGATACAATCTTGCTTTATACTGGGATCAATACCGCCGCGATGAAACTTTAAATGTTCGGCAAGTATTGGCATCCATACACTCATTTCATCTAGTGCAGCATTAAGTGGCACACTAACAAACTCATTTTGCATATAAAAACCTCCTATAATAATTACTTCATTGTAAAAATAGTTATTTATACCAATATATGCAGAAGTAATAGAATTGGGAATATGACATTAGAAATTTGCATAGGATCTAGGTGTTTTCCAACAAATGGAGATGTGATATGATGAAATAATGAAAGAACACAACAAAGCCAACTTTACGTAAATGTTGCCTACGGTTCCTAAAGTCACCTACACAACATCAACGTAAACTAAGCTTTGTTGTGTTCCTAGGAGGGATTTTATGTTAAAGAGAGACACACGAGTGCAGATAGTTATAGTAGAAAATGGAGAATATATATTACTCAAGCATCATGTAGTGAAGGAAAATAGATATTTCTGGGGTATTCCCGGCGGGGGAATAGAGAAAGGTGAGACAGTTGAGGAAGCAGCAGTAAGGGAAGCGTGGGAAGAAACAGGTCTAAAAATTAAGGTCCTACCTTTTTCCTTCGAAAAGATATTCGATAATGACAAGATTTACAGACGAAGTCTTACATTATTGGGATTTCCCATAGAGGGAGTTGCCGCTGCAGGCTATGAGCCCGAGGAAGAAAATATTGGTGTTTTTGAATTGGTGGATTTGAAGTGGCATAACTTTTATGATACTGAGGGAATTGAAGAAAGAACCAATGAGACACTTGAATCCTTCAGAAAGCTTATTGATTCTAACCAGCTTATAAAAAGAGCCGGAGTTGTTATATATAAAATTGAACAATTAAATATATACTATTTATTGATAACAGCATTAGCAAATGAGAATTTATATATATTGCCTCAAGGTCATGTGGAAAAGGGTGAAAGTGCAGAGGCCGCAGCTATACGGGAGGCTGAGGAGGAAGCGGGGATTATATGTGATATCAAAGAAAGCCTAGGCTTCTTCATCCATGATAAAAAAGGCAAATATTATAAGACGGATATTTTTGCTGCAGAATATTGTGGTGAAACAATATATAGTGAGAATAGAATACAGAGATGGTTTACCTTTGAAGAAACGCTAAAACTGGAGCTATTAAGAGAGACGAGGCTTTTATTAGAAAAATGCGATAAAGCTTTAAGAGTAAAACTCATAAATTTTTAGGGTTACTTATCAATGAAGGAGTGATTATATGAGTAATAAAATAAGGGAATACATATTGATAACATTAGGCAGCGTATTAGTAGCAGTGGGAATATATTACTTTTTGGTGCCTAGCAATTTAGCTGCCGGGGGGGTAAGCGGTCTTGCAATGGTCATTGGAAGGTTTGCACCGGGACTCCCCATTGGTCTTATGATGCTTGGCATGAATATTATACTATTTATAATAGCTTTCATATTTTTAGGCTCGGGATTTGGAGCCAAAACTATTTACTCCAGCTTGAGCCTGTCGGGTATGATTTGGCTGCTTGAGAAAGTATTTCCCATAAGCAATCCTATTACTGGAGATATGTTCATAGAGCTAGTTTTTGGCATTTTGATTTCTGCAATAGGTATGGGCATAATTTTTAACCAAAATGCTTCAACGGGTGGCACGGACATCATTGCAAAAATAATAAATAAATACCTGCATATTGATATTGGCAAATCATTGCTATTATCAGATTTTTTAATTACACTGCTTGCAGCTATAGCCTTTGATGTAAAGACCGGAATGTATGCACTTTTAGGGGTGGTAATGAATGGCTTTGTAATTGATACTGTAATTGAAGGCTTGAACGTTAGCAAGCAAGTTATGATTATTAGTTCAAAGCCAGAAGCCACAAAAGAATTTATATTAAAGGAGTTAGGAAGAGGTGCTACTGTTTACACTGCCAAAGGCGCATTTACAGATATGGAGAAGGAAATAATTACAACAACAATAGGCAGAAAAGAAGTAGTAAAACTAAAAAAATTTGTTAAGAGCATTGATAAAAAGGCTTTTATGACAATCGTTGATGCACACGAAACCTTAGGAGAAGGGTTTAAGGATATTTAAGGATATAGGAAAGGCAACTACGTTATTTGTCTTTTTTTGTAACGATTAATCATGTACTCACATAAGATATATTATATTGTAATTATAATTAGAGGTGATGTATATGAATAAACCATGCGGGTCTCCCTGTAATAAACAAACCAGAGTAGCCCATACAAATTCCTTTGTTAGAGTTCTCCATGCCTCTCCCAATGCTCCGGGAGTAGATATTTATGTAAATAATGTTTTGACGGTCAGAGATGTCACTTATAAAGAATTTACTCAGTATATTCCTTTAGCAGGCGGGTTGTATAACATAAAGGTATATCCGACAGGAACAAGTACAAATCCAGTAATAGATACAAATGTAAATATTCCGCCAAAATCAATATTTACTATTGCAGCAACTGGAATGCTTGCTAATATTGGATTGACATTAGTACAAGAGCCTCCAATGCAGCGGCTTCCAGGTCAAACATTCGTAAGAATTGCGCATCTTTCACCAAATACACCTCACGTAGATATAACGCTTCCAAATGGCACAAAGATATTTAGTGATGTAGAATATAAGGAAATTACTGACTACATTCCAACTAGACCTGGTGTCTATAGAGTAGAAGCTAGACGTGCAGGTACGAATGATGTAATTCTTACTGTTCCTAATATAAATTTAAGACCAGGGAATATTTATACGGTTTATATAGTTGGTTTAGAAAATGGTAATCCACCATTGCAGGTGCTGATACCACTAGATGGAAGCACATATTTGCAGGTATAATTAAAGAGCAAAAGAGCTGGGCATTTTCCCAGTTCTTTTTTTGTGCTATCAAGGATATGTTAATAATGGCATACCATTTAGAGGGTTAAGAAGAAAATGGTGGCTTATGGATAGCGATATTTACCATATTGGTTTGAATTTATATACAGTAGTGTTACAATATACCAAATGGGTTATATTAAATTTCTAATCTACAATAAGTATGGAGGGAAATTAAACATGAAAAATAAGGGCATATTATTATTCTTGATTTTAGCAATTTCACTAACGCTATTAAGCGTCGGCTGTACAAAGGATACAAACGCCGGGGACAACCAAGATATTATCAATAAGGTTATTGAGTTAGAGCGTAATGAGTATTTATTGAAAACGGTTCAAACATCTTATAACGAATATTTGAAGAATGTTAATCCAATAATTTTCTCAAACTCAAGTTATTTAGATAAATATAAATCAGAAGAATTACGAGTTAAGGTTAAGAATGTATTTAATTTTAAAGTCATTAATAAAAGTGAGATTCTAAATGCAAACAAGGATGAGTTGCAAAGTCTCAGAGATAGGCTTGTGCCGCCAGATGTAATGATACCAGCTGACGCAATTGCAAAGCTTCAACCCCTTAATATTTCTAGGGTATATGATGATGAGAATATGAAAGGAAAAACAGTCTTTGTGACACAGCTTGAGGACGCCTATACTAAAGATTTTGATGTGATGTATTACAGACGATATATATTCAGAAAGGATAATAATGAGTGGAAGGTTTTTGATATGAGAAACTCCGCTATTATAGGCTATGACAGCCCAAAGGGCGGTGTTAATGCAGGGGGAAAAAATAAGACGAATATATATGAAGAATTCAATGGCGAAAAGGTTTTATATGATACGACTATTAGTGTAGATCAATATGATTTGAAGTAATTCAAGTAGAATAATATTAGACTATTGGGAAAGTAAACAAGGAGGATAAATTTATGGTTCAAAAACAAACAAAAGCCATTATCTCTATAGCTGCTTTATTTTCTGGTGGTATTTTAACTATATTTATTGGTTTTTTCAAAGGTCATGATATAGCTATAAGTGCATCCAGACCAGCAGGTGCAACTGGATGGACGACATCTCAAGGGTTTATTTCAAGCTGCACATATTTTCCGATTATAATAGGAGTGTCTTTAGTAATATCTTCGATATTGCTGTCTACTGTTCTGTTTTATCACTGGATTAATAATTAAATTAAATCACCATAAAAATGTGAAGTACAAACACATATTAGTATTTTCATATAAGAAGCAGATGTCCTCTTGGGTTTATGCTTAGCTCGGATGTGGAACGTTGCGAGGATTACTTTATAGAGTATTGATTTGAGAGGTGAATTGTTTTGATTGGTCTTAACTTTATTAAACTTAGAATTTCAGCCATAGTTTTAACTTTGATTTTCTTAGGGACCGGCAGCCTGTTTTGGGGTGTAAACGGGATTGTAAAGGACATTGAAGTTTCACAGGTTGTTATCATAACGAAGGATGTCAAAGCAGGTCTTGAACCCATTCATACTAAAACCCTATCAACATCAGATAGTGACGAAATTAACGTCATACTTAATACTTTAGAAAAGCCGATATTTTATAAGACATTCCCCAATTTTGGAGGTGTACCAACTAACAACAGTGATCATATTGAGTTAATAATAGCTCTGCACTCGGGCAATGATCAGCTATTAGAATATGTGACAACCTCTCAGGGGAATATCACAATTAAAATGTTCAATAGAAAGGCCTTATCAAAAAACGTAAATATTCTAGCATCAAGGAATACCAAGTGGTTTGAGCAGTTACGGGAGCTCTATGAGGATAAAGAAAAAAGTAAGAAATGGAAAGAGCTACAATAAAGATTAAAAATGTTTAGTGAAAGACCATGCAATGGGCATGTATTCTTGCACTGAATTACTAAGGATAATCCTAAAATTTATTTTATTATGGAGGGTTTATGAAGAGAACTTATTTATTAGTAGTTGCTTTGATTATTATATCTATGGTTTCTTCTTCATGTACAAGCAAAGAGAAGATATCAACAAGTGGTATTCCGGAAGAAAGGGTACTGAAAAGTGGCTCAGAGGACTCTAATTATGTGGAGTTAACCAAAGTGAATGAGAACATTTGGGTGCACACCACTTACGCGGATTATAACGGTAAAAGAACTTCATCAAATGGGTTAGTTATCAATACTTCAGATGGATTGATATTAATTGATACTCCATGGAATAATGAGCAAACAAATGAACTGATTAAGCTTACCAAAAGTAAGTTAAGTAAAGATATTTCTCTGGCAATTATTACTCATGCTCATGAGGACAGGATTGGTGGGATTAATTCTCTACTAGAAAGCAAGATTGATGTCAGAAGCACAATTTTGACTGCACAGTTAGCTGATCAGTATGGCTATAAGAAACCTACACCGTCAATTGATTCTAAGCCAAGTATCAAAGTAGGCGATGTAAATATAGAAGTGTTTTTTCCTGGGGAAGGGCATACAGCAGATAATATTGTTGTCTGGGTTCCAAAATATAAGGTGCTATTTGGTGGATGCATAATTAAAGCCTTGGATTCGAAAAACTTAGGAAATACAGTAGATGCAAACATCCGGCAGTGGCCGGTTTCCATAGGGAAGATATTAGAAAAGTATCCAGATGTTAATGTCGTTATACCTGGACATGGCAATTGGGGCGGCGTTGAATTAATAACACATACTTTAGAATTGCTAAAATAGTAAATAGTAGATAACGCTTTTGGTTGTGGGACAATTACTTTAATGTTGAGGAAAGCACTTGCCAAATGGGCCTAAAACAAGGTATGGGGTATGATATATGACATATAAAAATTGGGTATTTCTACTGATTTCTCTATTGATATTATTAACTGGATGTTCATTTATTAATAATTTCAAAGCTAAGACTTCAGAAAGTAAAGTAACAATAAAGGGCTATTATGAAGAACCGGAGTCCTTAAAGGATAAACAAACAATAATTATAAATGGTGTATCAGAAGGAGAATTTGTTGAGATTGTTGTAGAAGGTGAAATAATCGATGTTGAGCATGTTAGAGTACAATGGGACGAGGATAAGACCAGTTTAATAGAGAAAGAAACATTAACAAGGTTTGATAGATTAATTAATCAAACCTTAGTTATCAAAACTTATATGCCTGAAGGAATACCAACGGAGAAGGTTAAATGGAAGGGCTCTGCAGGCAAAACTTACGAGTACGTAATCCAAGAAGATTGTATGAATGGCGAGGGTAATAAGGGTGGTGCTGTGTTTTACTTAGAGTGATATCTGAAATTATCATGGCTGGGGGTGAATTCTATTGGGGAATAATCTTGTTCTCTAATAGGAATTAATGAAAAGTTATTTTGGAAAGAAGCAAATCTCTATAGGTTTGATGATATTGATATTTATTTGCTTAATATATGCAGTAAACAGCAAAAACCAAGCTGCCATAATTGTCACTGGTTCTATTTTGATATTATTTAATGTGCTGGAGACTGTGTGGACTATTATGGATAGGGAATACAAAACAACTTATTGGATTGCATTAGCAAATATAATTAATATTATATGTATCCTTTCACTAATGGTTCTTCTTATGGATGGTAAGAACGTTATAGGAGCAAAACAGATAGCCAATCACATCATGCAGCAAGATGGGCTTGGGCTTGGATTTTATCTGTCTTTATTAGGGAGCAGCCTTCTGAGATCAGAAATGTTTAAAATTGATAAGGGTTTATTAGATGATGAGTCTAAGGGTTTGTAGCGTGGGATGATAAGGTATTGCACAAGACGATTATAGACGATTATAGGTGTATTTTAAGGAGGGGTAAAATGCAGTATAGAAAATTTGAAAAGATGGGTATAGAGCTTTCGGCTCTTGGGTTTGGGGTTATGAGACTACCTTTACTAGATGATGATCCGGGGAATGTCAATGAAGAGGAAAGCATACAGTTATTAAGATATGCAATGGATAAGGGTATCAACTATTTAGACACAGCTTATAATTATCATAAGGGCAAAAGTGAGATAATTCTTGGAAAGGCATTAAAGGACGGCTACAGAGATAAAGTCAAAATTGCAACCAAAATGCCGGTTTGGCTGACGAACACCTATGAAGACTTTGATAAATACTTTAATATACAGCTTGAAAGACTTGGAGTAGAATATATTGACTTCTATCTTATACATAATCTTAATAAGAAATATTGGAGTAAGCTCATTAATATTAATTTGTTTACATTCATAAATAAGGCTGTGGAAGCTGGCAGAATTAAGCATATAGGGTTCTCTTTCCATGATGAGGTCGATTTATTTAAAGAAATCATTGATACATATGACTGGGACTTTTGCCAGATACAGTATAACTATATGGATGAGAATTTTCAAGCCGGTACTGAAGGGCTGAAATATGCTGCATCTAAAGACATTCCGGTTATTGTAATGGAACCGCTTCAAGGTGGCAAGTTAGCAAAAGAACCACCTGAGGATATTAAGATACTATGGGATAAGGCAAAGACTAAAAGAGCCCCTGCAGAATGGGGGTTAAGATGGGTTCTTAATCATTCTGAAGTTGGATTGGTTTTAAGCGGAATGAGTTCTTTTGATCAGCTAGATGAGAATATTAGAATAGCTGAGGACGCCTTGCCAAAATCTTTAAGTGAAGATGAAATTTCCTTAATTAGTGAGGTTGAGAAGAAGTATCATTCAAAGCTTGCGATTAACTGTACGGGATGTGGATATTGCTTGCCATGTCCAAGTAAAGTTTGGATTCCATATAATATGGATATTTATAATGATTTCTATATGTATGAAACAATTGATTCTTCTATTAAAATGTATGAGAGATTAGAAGTAGCCAAAGAGGCGGCTTCTGGATGTACTGAATGTGGTCAATGTGAAGCGGCTTGCCCACAGGGCTTACCAATAATTGAGAGCATGAAAAAAATACATAAGGTGTTAGGGAGACAAATATAAAATGACTTTAATACTTGGGGGGTGACTAGGTGGAAGAAAAATTTTTATGTTTAATTGCTACCTTTGATGAGGAAACATCAAAACGAATGAAAGAAATCGAACACATCATAAATGAAGCAGGTATTGTTGGGAACCAGACGCTTGATATACCACATCATATTACTATGGCATATTTTGATACAAGTCGTGAGGATGAAATAAAACAGCTGCTTCAAGATGTTTGTTCTAAAACTAAAAGTTTTGATTTGGCATTTAACCATATTGGACTGTTTGGAATGAAAGTTATGTTTCTGGCACCTGATGTAAATTACCAGCTGCTTGAACTGCATAAAAGCTTTGATAAAGATTGTATAATGAACAGCACCGGATGGACAGCCCATGCGACAATCTTGATAGATGAACCTGAAATAATTCAAAAGGCACTTCCTTTAGTTGCGCAGAATTTCGAAGAATTAAATGCAAGAGTGGAAAGTGTAAGCTTATACGAATTTTTCCCTACACGGTTTATAGCAGAATGCAAATTACTGAGGTAATATGTTGACAGGAGGATTTTATGTTTACCAATATATACTTGGTGCGTCATGCACATTCTAATTATTCAAGGGATGAACTTGGGAGAAGTGTTTCAGAAGAAGGAAGAAAGCAGGTAGATATTGTCTCTGAACTTCTGATAGGGGAAGATATTGAGGTTTTTATCTCCAGTCCCTATAGAAGAGCAATACAGACGGTTGAAGGTGCAGCAGAAGCATTAGGTATTGAAATTGTGCTCAATGAAGGTTTCAGAGAGAGGACTTTATCGTCGGTGCCAGTTGAAGACTTTGAAACAACAATTCAAAGTGTATGGAAAGATCCTGACTTTTCATTGCAAGGTGGAGAGTCAAATATGCAAGCACAAAAGAGAGGAATAGAAGCACTAGAAGATATCCTTGAACGATATAAAGGGAAACGGGTGGCCATTGGAACTCATGGAAACATCATGGCAATCATTATGAACTATTATGATGCCAAATATAATTATGAATTCTGGAAAGGCTTAAGTATGCCTGATATATATAAGTTAAGTTTTGGCAATAATAGATTGATTGATGTGAAACGGATTTGGGTGGGTTAGTCAATTCCTTTCAATGCTTAATCAAGAGGAGATGTTCAATGTGTACATTGGTTTAATAATGCTGCTAGGCATAGTTTTGGCGGGGTTATCAGCAATTTCTTTGGTGAAAAACTTTCTGATTAATTTTAATGTTAGTGATAACGGCTGGAAAACAATTTCAGTAGTCATAATGATTATAATTTGCCTATTATGTGCAGTAATCAGTTACAGCGAAGCTTTCACCATAGGAGATATTAATAATACACTATCGACACCAAACTTACAGCAGGAAGAGATTGAACAATTGAAGGAACTTATCCCCATAAAAATATTTACAGTAAACTTATCAATATGCATTGGCTATATTGCATATTCCCTACACTTTTTATTAATCAAAAGCATTGGTGAGAGTAAACTTAGAGCTATGGAGTCAAATGCAAACGGTCGATGGATTCGAAAAGAATAATTTCTATTGTTGGTACAAAACGAGTAAACATTTTATATTTGGCTCTATTCGAAAAAGGATAGGGCTACACTTATGCCCAAAATCAAAGGTGGATAGAGTAGGTAAAAGCACATAGACATTCAAATACAAAAGCTATAACGATATATATTCTATAATTAAAATACAACTTGGAGGTATACAGAGCACGAGAGATGCAGTACAATTAAATGGTAATAATTACTAAAAATGTAAGGGGGGAATCTCTAAATGAAGAAAATGAGCATTGTATGTATTTTAGTTCTTTTATTTCTTTTAGGATGTTCAAGGGCATCGGATACAGCTTTATCCCTTAAACTAGATGGTGATGGAAATTATACAGGATTTAGAAACTTGCCTGCAAATTATACTGCAAGGCAAGCTCAAAAGGACGGTTGTTATGTATCTGTAGATTTAAAGACATTTGGGGGAGAAGAGCAGTGGAAAGAATTTATACAGGATGCTTTGGGTGGAAAAGATGCAAGCATTCGCGTTGTAAATGTCGTAGATAATCGCCCTTATTTTCAAGACCTATTTTATTTAGATGATTATTACCGTATCTTTGATTCAACTTCAGGTGATTTACAGGATTATAAGTTCAAATATCTGCTTGAATTGAAAGGATCATTGCCAAATGCCGCTAATGGTGGAATAGTTACCATTTTGACCGATGATAAGAATCTTACATTTAACGATGTAATGTGGACATTTTTGTCCAGTGATATGAATTATTCCAAATCAATTTCGCCTTTCAAGCTTGTAATGATTAAATAAAATGAATGTTAAAAAGTACAATATAAGGAGGTGCAAGATGAGTCAAGCTAATTGGTTAGTAAAAGAAGCGGTAATAGAAGATCTAAACAGATGGTTCTCATTTGCAGATACAGTTACTAAAGATTTCTTTGATATAGATTTAGCTAAAGACGAAAAGTATCGCTTTGGCATGAAAAGAAATATTAACCGCAGTACGGCAATTTATGTAGAGGATTCAACAAAGGATGCTTGCCCCATAATTGGAGCTATGACATATTCACCAAATCAAAAGCATATCAGCTGGTTGGCAGTTCATCCGGATTATAGGAATATAGGGGTGGCTTCATCCCTAATGAACTATATGCTTGTAAAAATGGATGGTGTAAAGGAAATAAAGGTGAAAACTTTTCAAAGTGATGATGAGTATGGGTTGGCAGCACGGAGTTTTTATAGGAAACATGGATTTACAGCAGGTGAAATATTACTAGATGATGAATATCCGCATCCGGTGCAAGTATTTACAAAGAGATGCTATTAATAATGACTTAGTATATTATTTGTTTATAAGTGGGAAGGGATTTCATTTAAATTTTAAGGGGGAAGCAAAATGAATGAGATTGAAAGCTGGTATGACAATAAGTACGATGAATGGAATCGACTTCAGCGTCATAAGATTGAGTTTGATATTACAAAAAGATATTTGGATAAGTATATAACTGGTGAAAGTCTTGAAGTATTTGATATTGGCGGCGGTCCTGGCAGATATGCCTTCTATTTAGCAGAGAAGGGACATAAGGTTTCGCTTTTGGATTTATCAAACAAGAATATCGAAGTTGCCAAAGAAAAGGCAAGAGAGCTTAATATTAATCTCGAGAAATATATACACGGCAATGCGCTGGAGCTAGGAGAATATGAGCAGAAATATGATGTTATACTGCTTATGGGACCCCTTTATCATTTAGTGAAGGATGCAGACAGAAAGCAGGCATTAGAGGGTGCATTAAGGTTGTTAAAGCCTGGTGGTATCATTGTTACTAGCTTTATTTCAAAATATGCCCCAATCCAAGACCATCTTTTATATTTGGACGAAATTGAAGATGTGCAATCTCTTTTAGATTATTTAAATAATGGTGAGAACAATGGCGATAAAGGGTTTACGACAGCATACTTTTCAAGTCCTGAGGAAGCTGTGGGGTTAATGTCTGGCTTTGGCTTAAGAGAATTGGCTTTTGCTGGCGTTGAAAATATATTGGGTTGTAAAGAACAAGCAATATGTGAACTTGGTGAACTGCAATACAATAAATGGATAGAGATAGGTTTTAAGCTAAGTACAGATAAAAATGTGATAGGTACTAGTCAACACTTCCTATATATTGGTCAAAAATAATAAGAGTACAATAGAATTATTAGAAGAATTGATGAAAGGATTCTTGGATAAAAGGATGGATATTGATCAATTGAAGCATAAGCTTAGGGAATTGAAAAAGGTAGAAAGTTCAATTCGTTTTGGAAGTGAGTCAGCATCCTGTACCAATAAGTATGTTTGGGATGAGTATTTCTCTACGAAGTCATTCAATGAGCTCACTGTGAAGTATCCTTTGTGGAAGCTGACGAAGCTTGATAAACAGGAGTTGAAGGACGTATTTGAAGAATACTTTTATAGCATATACTACCAAAAGTATAAGGAAAGCGGATTAGATTTTGATGGTATCTATGCTCCAGACATTTTATCTGTTTTAGGATTGCGGCCTGGAGCCTCCGTTGATGATGTAAAGAGAAGGTTCAGGGAGCTTGCAAAGAAATACCACCCTGACCATGGCGGAGAGAGTGACAAGATGATTGATTTATTGGATGCATACCACAGCTTATTAAAAAAGAAATAAATTAATGAGCAGTACCTTTCTATTCTCTGGAGTTTTTATGGATAATTTAGCAAACATCTTTGTAATAAATATAGATTCTATATAAGGGGGAAAAATGTATGAATAAAAGTGGGTTGGATAAATTGTTTTGGGGATTCTTTTTCATAATGCTTAATTTTAGAATTCAGGGCTTTGATATATTGCCTGATTTAGTAGGGTATATATTCTTTGCTGTTGGTATTAATAATCTCATCTCAAGCAGTGAATATTTTGAAAAGGCTGCAAAGTATAATATACCTATGCTGATATTTTCCTTGCTTTCGTTATATCAAGTGCCTGTACAAGGAGGAAGCATTAACTTTGGGATACTAGGTGTATTTGGTATACCAATAATAATTGCTTCGTTTATACTGAATTTGTTACTAGTATATAACATATTTATGGGGATTAGGGAGATATCAGAGAAATCAGGTCAAAACGATTTAATGGAAGAATCAGATACAATGTGGAATAAATATAAGATGTTGCAAATTGCATTTATATGTTCATTTATCTTTATTTTTATACCTCCATTAGCTTTAATTTATATTTTAGTGCTTTTTATAGCATCTATTATTGTTACAATAAGCATATTGGGATTTTTGAAGAGATGCAGTGAAAATCTAGGTATATCAGATAGCTCGTATTGAATTAATTTAAAGCCTTATAATATGAACAAACTACTTAATAAAGTTGGGAAGGAAGATAAAAAGTGGAAATTGCCTTCAGAGAATGTGTGATGGATGACCTTATTACACTTCGTGAACTCTCTAATAAGACATACAATGATACCTTCGGGCACATAAATACACCATCCAGCATGAATGAATATCTAGAGCGAGCTTATAACATTGATAAGCTGCGTGATGAGTTATCAAATCACAATTCAATATTCTATTTTCTTTATGCAGATGAAGAATTAGCAGGTTATATAAAGTTAAATGAATTTGAGGCGCAAACCGACATCCTTGATCCTAAGTCTCTAGAAATTGAAAGAATATATTTGACAAAGGGATTTCAGGGAAAAGGTCTAGGCAGCATCTTGATGAACAGGGCAATTGATATTGCCAGGGAACATGAGAAAATATATATATGGCTTGGTGTCTGGGAAAAGAATGATAAAGCTATTCAATTCTATAAGAAGAATGGATTTTATGTAATAGGTGAACATTCCTTTTTTATGGGTGAGGAAGAACAAACTGATTTTATTATGCGTAAGAATCTAATATAATAAAATGAGTATAACAATTTGGAGGTACTAAAGTGTTTGATATAAAGAAGATTACAAAAGAGCAGCAGCAGAAAAGCAGCTGGGCAGGGGGTACAACAACTCAATTTGCCATATATCCGGAAGATTCAAAGTACGCAGATAGAGATTTTATATGGAGACTCAGTTCCGCTGTAGTAGAGCTTGAAGAATCTAATTTTACCAGTCTTCCAGGCTTTGATAGACATTTAATGGTGTTAGAAGGGAACCTTAGACTTGTACATCATGAACACCACTCGGTAATGCTTAATCAATATGAACATGATAGCTTCAAGGGGTGCTGGGATACTGTAAGCTATGGCAGAGCTACAGATTATAACTTAATGTTAAAAGAAGGCGCAAAGGGACGGTTGGAACATTATAATGCAGCTGTAGGAAAGCAGATTAGTATCAAGCTTATAAAAGAGGGTAATAAGCAAGGTTTCTTTGCATTGTTTTGCTATATAGGGCAAATATCCATAGAAGCTAAGGGTGAGTTCGATACCTTGGCAGAAGGAGAATTACTGATAATCAGTTACGATGACAGCTTGGTGATTACAGCTGAGAATAATGGAAATAAAGAGTGCAGCTTAGTCGCAGCATTTATTGAAATATAAAGAAACATATAAGAATATAATTACCTCCAATGCAGATAATAAGTCTGTCAATTGAACAAAAGGAGGTTATAGAATGATTAAAGTTGGAATGAAAGCGCCTGATTTCACTATGGATAGTACTATGGGTAAGGTTTCTAAAAGTGATTATAAGGACAAGTGGATTGTGTTGTTTTTTTATCCGTTGGATTTTACCCCAATATGAGAAACTGAGGTACCTGAATTTAACCGGCGGTTAAATGATTTTGAAAAGCTTGGTGCAAAGTTAATTGGTGCAAATCCTGACAGTGTATATACTCATAAAGCTTGGCTGGAGAAGATTGGGCAAATCGACTATCCATTAATAGCAGATTATACGAAATCTTTGTCAAGAAGCTTTGGAATCTTAGATGAGGAGTCAGGAATTGCATACAGAGGAACCTTCATTATAGACCCTGAGCATAAAATAAGATATGCCAGTGAACATGATCTGTCAGTAGGCAGAAATATAAATGAGATACTAAGAGTTTTAGCGGCCCTGACAAAGGGCAGACCATGTCCTGTAAACTGGGAAGAAGGCAAAGCTACTTTATAAGGCATAAATAAATCCGACTGTTAATTCAGTCGGATTTATTTATGCCTTATAAAAATTTAACCCAAAGCTACATCTAGTATCATCATTACTGCAAAGCCTAGCATTGCACCAATAGTTCCTGCATCTGAACTTTTATCTATTTGAGACTCTGGTACTAATTCTTCTACAACGACAAATATCATAGCACCTGCCGCAAAAGACAAGGCGTAGGGAAGCAAGGATTTCATATATACCACAGCAGCAGCACCAATGACTCCGGCAATGGGTTCAACCAGGCCAGACATCTGTCCATAAAAGAAGCTTTTACTCCTTGAAAGACCTTCGCGACGCAAAGGTATAGAAACCGAAGCTCCTTCTGGGAAATTCTGAAGTCCTATACCTATAGCTAAAGCCACAGCTCCTGCCAAGGATGCAGAGGGAAGACCAGTGCTGATAGCTCCGAAAGCTACACCGACTGCCAAACCTTCAGGTATATTATGCAATGTTATTGCCAGAACAAGTAATATACTACGCTGCCAATTTGTCTTAATGCCAGATGGCTTGCTGTTAAGTGAGTCTACGTGGAGGTGGGGTAAAATCTTATTTATCACCAAAAGGAAAGCCCCTCCAGCCAAGAAACCGATGGAAGCAGGTATCCATGCTGGTTTATTTGCTTGCTCAGCCATTTCTATTGCAGGAGCTAATAAACTCCAAAAGCTGGCTGCTATCATTACACCTGCAGCAAATCCAAGCATGGTGTCTAAGACCCTTTTGTTTATTTTCTTAAAGAAAAATACTATTGAAGCTCCTAAAGCTGTAACAAACCATGTAAAACAAGTTGCTAGTAAAGCTTGGGTAATAGGATTAAGTCCGCTAAACCAAGTCAAATTATGATGCACCCCCTATATGTTGAATCCCTATAATTAATATTACAACAAAAAAAAATAAAAAGCTAAATATTTACCTCTGAATTTATTTCTTCGGCAAATTTATGGAGATAGTTCTTGTCAAATTCCTCTATTCTACCTTCGTCGCAAAGCTTTGTGAATTCCGGATCTATGGGCATTCTGCCATGGAATTTAATACCTAATTCTTCAGTTGTCTTGAGTATATGGCTATGACCAAACAATTGAATTTCATTTCCGCAGTGGGGGCAGGTAGTGTAGCTCATATTTTCTACCATTCCCAGTATAGGAATATTCATTGTCTTTGCCATGTTATATGATTTTTTAACGATTAAAGATACCAAATCCTGGGGAAGTGTAACGATAATTATTCCATCCAGGGGAATCGACTGATAAATTGTAAGAGGTACATCCCCTGTGCCTGGGGGCATATCTATGAATAGGTAATCAAGATCTTCCCAAATTACATCTGTCCAGAACTGTTTGACAATGCCTCCGAGAATTGGTCCACGCCATATTACTGCGTTTTCTTCGTTCTCCATAAGCAAATTCAATGAAATAATCTTAATACCCTTTGCAGTAGTAACTGGGAGAACACCTGATTCAGTGCTATAAGCCTTTTCCTCAAGGCCAAATACTTTAGGAATAGATGGACCAGTAATGTCAGCGTCCATGATTCCTACCTTATAGCCCATGCGTTGCATCGATACAGCCATCATTGAAGTTACGAGGGATTTTCCTACACCTCCCTTGCCACTGGCTATTGCGATTACCTTTTTTATTTTGCTTTGCTCATGAGATCTCTCAATAGACGGTGCTGATGCCTTTTTAGCGCAGCCCTCGCAGCTGCTGGCAGAGCATGATGAACATTCAGACATTAAATACAACTCCTTAAAGTTATTATATTATGGGTTCTATGGTTAGTATTCTCACAAATGTATTTATAATGTCTTTTGTCAAAAAAACAATTTAGATAAATATCTTATTAGTTCTTAAAAAGGGTTCAAATAAAAGTAATTAGGTGCTATAATAATTATTGCGAACATAAAATTGTCAAAAATTTAACACAAATTTGGCATTATGGAGGTGGAACAATGACTACAATACAAGTATGTATAGGAAGTGCATGTCACTTAAAGGGCTCTTACAGTGTGATAAATAAACTGCAAAGTGTTATTGCAGAAAAGAAGCTGGACAGTCAAATTGTTATTAAGGCAGCCTTTTGTTTAGGTGAATGTACAAAGGCAGTTTCAATCAGGGTAAATGATCATTCGATACAGTCTTTAGATGAAGAGGGTGTCGTGGGTTTTATAGATGGCTTACTGTCTAAGGGGGTTGTATAATGAATCTTCTTAACTTTTCCAAAGCCAATTGCAAGAACTGTTATAAATGCTTGAGAACCTGTCAAGTAAAGGCAGTGAAAATTAAAAATGATCAGGCGGGGATTGTAGAGGAAAGGTGCATAGGCTGTGGTCAATGCTTAGTTGTCTGTCCTCAAGATGCAAGAAATATCAAAAGCGACATAGAAGATGTAAAGAAAGCAATAAAGCAAAATAAAAAGGTCATAGCAAGCATCGCACCATCCTTTATTGGCGCTTTTGATATGGATACAGCAGGTCACTTTGCCTCAGCTTTGAAGATATTAGGATTTAGTATAGTCGAGGAAACTGCAGTAGGTGCTGAGATTGTGGCGCAGTTATATGACAAGGCAATCAAAGGCAATAAGCAGAAAAATCTTTTTACCACAAGCTGCCCATCTGCGAATTATCTAATTGACACATATTACCCAAGTTTGGCAAAGTATCTTATACCTGTTGTTTCACCAATGCTGGCTCATGGAAAGATGTTAAAGCAGAGCTATGGATATGATAGTTATGTAGTCTTTATTGGTCCTTGTACAGCAAAGAAAATCGAAGCAGTTAGCTTTCAACATCAAGGTACTATTGATGCGGTACTGACCTTTGAGGAGCTTTCTAAGTGGATCCAGGAAGAGGAATTAGATATGAATTCCTTGCAGCCTCAAGAATTCGAAGCAATTGCCTGCACTACGGGACAAGCATATCCTTTGATAGGTGGTGTTTTGGATAGCTTTGGTAATAGTCAAAGCTATGAAAAGCTTCGCGTTGATGGTATTGCAGAATGTATGGAGGCACTAAAGTCAATTGAAGACGGCTTTTTAGAGAATGTTTGCGTGGAGTTTAATGTATGTACCGGTGGTTGTATGAATGGACCTGGTATGCCGAGGCTTGAAAAGGATTTTTATAGAAGGCAAAAGCGGGTGAAGAGATATATAAATGAAAAACCCACCCGCTTATCTGAGTCTAGGAATGTGCCTTCTGGACTAGACTTTTCAAAGGTTTTTATATCCCGCCCAATTGAGAGAAACCTCTTATCAGATTTAGAATTAAAGGCGATATTGGAAGGCATGGGTAAGTATGAGGCAACGGACGAATTGAACTGTGGCGGCTGCGGTTACAATACCTGCAGGGATAAAGCTCAAGCCGTGTTTGAAGGTATGGCGGAGATGAGTATGTGTCTTCCTTATATGAGGGGAAAAGCAGAAAGCATTACCAATGTAATTTACGAAAACACACCAAATGTGATAATGTTTATAGATGATAAATTAAATGTGAAGGAAATAAATCCCATAGCTCAAAGTATTTTCGGCGTAAAGGAAGATTTTATTAAAGATCGCCCAGTTTCTATAATCATGAGTGATGAGCCCTTTAAAATGGTAAGAGACAGCAAAAAATCTCTTTTGTCGCAAAGGATGTCTTATCCGGATTACGGTGTAGTACTCCTTCAGAATATCATATATTTAGAAAAGCAAAATATGATGTTAGCAATCATGAGTAACATTACAACAGAAGAAAAACAGAGAGATGAACTAAAAAGAGTAAAGGAAAATGCAATAGATGCAGCAGAAAAGGTTATAGAAAAGCAAATGCGCGTTGCCCAGGAAATAGCAAGCTTACTAGGAGAAACAACAGCAGAAACGAAGATAACCTTAACGAAGCTAAAAAAGATTGCACTACAAGAAACAGGTGAATGATATGAATTATTTTATTGATGTGGGTTTTGATAGTATAAATAAGCATGGGGAAGAACTTTGTGGGGACAAGGTTGAAATTATCAAGGATGAGGATGGAATAATCATTGTGCTGGCAGATGGCTTGGGAAGCGGTGTAAAAGCTAACATATTAGCTACCCTGACTACGAAGATCGCAGGGACAATGCTTCGTAAAGGTGCCAGTATTGATGAAACAGTAGACACTATTGTAAACACATTGCCGGTATGCAATGTTAGAAAGTTAGCCTACTCTACCTTTACTATACTTAAAATTTATAATGATGGCAGAGTTTATACTGTAGAATATGACAATCCGCCTTTGATATTAATAAAGGATAAAAGACTTTCAAAAGTAGAGAGAACTCAAGTAATAATGAATGGACGAAAGATAAAAGAAAGCAACTTTATTATGCATGAGGGGGATGCACTTACTATAATAAGTGACGGGATAATTCATGCAGGTGTAGGTGCAACTTTAAACTTAGGCTGGCAGTGGAGCAATGTTTCAGATTATATTGGGCAGCTAAATAAAGTAGAGAAATGTGCCAAGAACATTTCAAAGGGCTTGATTGATGCTTGTCAAAACTTGTATGATTATAAACCGGGAGACGATGCTACCGTTGTGACGGTAAAACTTAGAAAACCGGAGACCATTGACTTGTTTACGGGGCCGCCAAATAATAAGGAAGTGGACAACGGGATTGTTAAAAAACTTATGATGGGGCAAGGCAAAAAGGTCGTATGCGGGGGAACCGCTGCAAATATTGTATCACGAGAATTAAATGAAGATTTGAAGGTAAGTATGGAATTTATAAATCCCAAAATACCTCCTATAGCTTATATCAGTGGTATTGATTTAGTTACTGAAGGTGTGCTTACGCTAAGCGAAACGATTGAAAAAATGAAATCGTTTATTTTTAGTCAAAGCTTGTATACAGTATTCAAGTTTGATAATCTAGATGGTGCCAGCCAACTTGCAAAACTATTGATTGAGGACTGTACACACTTAAATCTTTGGGTTGGTACGGCAGTGAATCCTGCACACCAGAATCCAGATTTTCCTTCCCATTTGAGTATAAAAGGAAAAATAGTAGAAGAACTGGCAATGCTTATGAAGCAGTTGGGTAAGGAAGTCAAGCTGACTTATATATAGATTTATGGAGAGATAAAATGAGAAAATTTGAGACAGATGTTCAGCTAGTTAAATACGAGGTACTAAAAGAGGTTTCGAAGCTTGCATTAGAAGGAACCCTTCAAGAGAAGCAAAGAACCATACAGAAAATTGTAAATCCAGGTCCAAAGGCAAGATTTAGATGCTGTGTCTATAAAGAAAGAGAAATTACAAAAAAACGTGTGAAATTGGCAATGGGTGGAGATAAAAGAAACCCTAATATCATTGAAGTTATAGGAGCGGCCTGTGATGAATGTCCAATAAATAGATTTACCATAACGGAGGCATGCAGAGGATGTTTGGCACACAGATGCACACAAGCTTGTCCTGTAGATGCAATTTATCATGTTGGGCAAAGGGCATACATTAATCAGCAGAAGTGTGTTGAATGCGGCAAATGCAAAACTGCATGTCCATATAATGCAGTTTCAGATGTGATGAGACCATGTAAAAGAGCATGTCCCGTAGATGCTCTCTATATAGACGACGACAAAAAGGCAGTAATTGACAACGATAAGTGCATACAATGTGGAGCTTGTGTTTACCAGTGCCCTTTTGGAGCAATAATGGATAAGTCCCAGGTTGTTGACGTAATTAATGAGTTGAAAGCCGCAAAGAAAAATAAGACAAACGTATATGCGGTGGTTGCACCCGCTATTTCAAGTCAATTTACTTTTGCTAAAATTGGACAAGTGATAAATGCCATAAAGAAAATAGGTTTTCATGATGTGGTGGAGGCTGCCCTAGGCGCTGACATAGTAGCTCTTCATGAGAGCAATGAATTTGCAGACGTAGTAGGTGAAAAAGGATTTTTGACCAGCTCCTGCTGTCCCGCATTTGTATCCCTTGTGCAAAAGAAGTATCCAACATTGGAGGGGAATATATCCACTTCAGTATCGCCAATGATTGCGGTTTCGAGGTTAATAAAGCAGACAGATGAGAATGCAAAGATTGTTTTTATCGGTCCTTGTATTGCAAAGAAAACTGAGGCAAAGAACAGTTCGGCGGCAAGCGGTACAGATTTTGTTTTGACCTTTGAGGAACTTTGTGCCATGATTGATTCTATGGGAATTGATATAGAAAGCTGTGAAGAAGATGATCTAAACAATGCTTCCTTTTTTGGTAGAATATTTGCTCGCAGCGGCGGATTGACTGAAGCTATAAAGCATGTGATTAAAGAATTCGATATGGACGCTGATTTTCAACCTGTATGCTGTGATGGAATTGTTGAGTGTGATAAAGCGCTTAAAATGGCTAAAGTAGGCAAGCTAGAAGGAAACTTTATAGAAGGTATGGTCTGCTCAGGGGGCTGTATTGGAGGACCTATGTCCTTGAATCACGGGCATAAGGATAGGAAGGAAGTTGACAAATATGGTATGCTGGCAGCAGAAAAAGGAGTAAAGGATTCCCTCAGGATATTCGACATAGATAAACTAGATTTGCACAGAAGCATTGGAAAGAAAAACAAGCAATAAGATATGAATGCCTATAGGGTTATTAAACCTAATAGGCATTTTTTTTAGAATCCGTGGTTATTATTCATTCTCTATTTGTCCATAGGCATATTAGCATGTGCTGTACTGGTATCAACAGGTACGGTTTCTACATTTTTATAATCTGTGATTTTATTTACAGCTTCTCTAACGACTGATTCGGGTTTTATCCCAATGGTATCATTGTCCGCGGGAAATGTACGTGTAGCCGTAGGGACATATTGTCTTCTTTCATCCAAGAATATCACCTTCGCAATTTAGATTTGTAATTTATTATCCATCATTTCTGTAATCATTTGGGCGTCAACCATTCCTCTGACATTATCCATTGGAGCCTCTTTTTTACTCTTATAGTCTATTTTTGCTTCTCTAATTATTGTCTCGGGCTCAATGCCTAAGGTATTAGCGTCTGCTGGATATGTATGTGTACCAGTTGGAATATAGGTTCTATTATCATCCAAAAAAATCACCTCCACATTTATAATGAGTAAAATGTAGAGGCAATATGTATAAATTTATTCTAAATGTGATATGCTTGGTTCCTGCAGTACTCTAATTTCACCGTTCTCAACCTCAAGTATAGAAAGGCATGTATCATATGTAAAAGGTGGAGCCCAAAAGCTCTCTAAGGAACGCTTTTCTATAATAGAAAATATTGCTTTTATTACAACGGCATGTGTTACCAGCAATAGGTTTTTGCAATTTGCATTTTGAATAAGACTCTCAAAACCTATTTTGACTCTTGCGATGAAGATTTCGTAGCTCTCGCCGTCGATAGGCTCATATAGATGAGGTGCATTCCAAAAATTATATTGTCTCTCGGTATACTGGGCTTTTATATCATCATGATACATGCCTTCCCACGTACCAAAGCCCATTTCTTTAAAGGCATTGTTATAAACAATCAAAGTTTTTTTGTTGCCTAATATATGGGTGGCAGTTTCAATTGCCCTTCCCAAGGGACTGCAGCATACAAGGTCAAAATCTATATGGTTTAAGTTCTGTCCGAGTTTGACAGCGTTGCTTATTCCTTTTGGTGAAAGCTTAGAATCCATCCAGCCCTGCATTTTGCCTTCTGAGTTCCACTCTGTTTCACCATGTCGTGCAATATATAGCTTCATAAAGACCCTCCTAAAATTATAAGCATTTGTTAATAATCGTATTTTTTCAAAAGATCATCAAGGGCTTCGCGAAGTAGGATGGCTTCACCTAAGCCTTCTCTCTTAGCCAAATCAGAGAGTCTCTTCAATTGCTCGAAGGTATAATGGCTGGTCTTTGTGACCATCTTTTCTTCTCTGGAAAGACATACCTTGTTTCTGGAGCCTGATTTTGCCCTATAAAGTGCTCCCTCAGCTTTACGTATTACGTCTGCTGTGCGTGTACCATCGTGAGGAAAGCAGGCTAAACCCGCACTGATGGTTACATCTAAAGTAATGGGTTTATTTTCAAATGAAGTAGAGTAGGAATCTCTAATTCTTTCAATAATTAAAAAGGCTCTTTCTTTTTCTGTTGAGGGAAGAAGCATGGCGAACTGATCGCCGGCATATCTATAAAGCCTTGCAGTGTCAGGGGTGTTAGCTCTTATATGCTGCGCAATAGAAAGTATAACCTTATCGCCGATTTCGTGACCATATTCTTCATTTACTTTCTTAAAAAAGTCTATGTCTATCATTGCCAAGGATAAATCCTCGCAGACTTCAGCAGACACTGCTGTAAGCTCGTCCATATCCCTTAGAAAGCCTTCGTAGTTTTGAAATCCTGTCATCGCATCAATGGTGATTTCTTGAGTAATTTTGCTCATATTATCATGTCTCCTTTACAGCTTAAATATAGGTAAATATTTCTAGTTACTATACATACAATATGATAATATATAGGCATACATATGTCAATGTATTATCTTGAAATACAAAGCAGACCAGTATGATTTGTCATTATACTGGCCTGCCTTTTTATTCTTGCAAAGTGCAATATTTAATTTTAGAAGTCTTGTTATCTACCAAATTGAAGTTTACATAAAATCTTAATATTGTTGTAATAATTATTGCATCAGATATTTAAAGAGGTCTCTACGAACCAATCTATCAGCTTTCTTGAAATGCTTAATTTACCTGGTACCTGCGGGAGTTCATCGGCTTTGAACCACTTGGCATCTGTAAGCTCCTTTGGATCAAGAACAAGCTCGCCACCGGCATACTCTGCTGTAAATCCCAACATCAGAGAATCTGGGAAGGGCCAAGGCTGGCTGCCAAAGTATTTAATGTTTTTCAGCTCGATTCCCGCCTCTTCTTTAACTTCCCGACGTACACAATCCTCTAAATTTTCTCCAGCCTCAACAAAACCAGCCAATACACTGTAAAAGCCAGCTTTATTTAACGCGTTTTTGGCTAAAAGAATTTTATCATCCTTGGTGATTGCGACTATAATTGCTGGAGAAATTTTAGGATACATCAGTAAGCCGCATTTTGAGCAGTATTTTGAATGCTCGCCTTCTTTCGGTAAAGACCTTTCTCCACAACGTCCGCAAAACTGCGTGTTTTTACCCCAGTTTACTAAGTGGGATGCCCTTGCAGCCAGCCAAAAGAGTTGATCATCTATTAGACCGAACAATTGACGCAAACCTATTAGCTTGAGACTCGTGCATTCAATTTCTGTTGAAAGTAGATCTGCTGCAATACAAGGGATAGAATCAAGTCGGCCTAAATATAAACTATCAGTAATTGCGATATTACAGCTTGATAAACTGTCTTTATCAAGTATCTTAATTTCATTATCTTTTTCTTCCACTAAAAGCTTATCTCCAGAACATACAAAACAATATGTTCTTTCATCAGCTGATGGGTAAGGTTGAGCCCTTAATTCAAATACCATATTTAACTCCTTCTCATATGTACCGTTTTATAAAGTTTTTCACTAATATATTATACTATGTGCTAATAAAAATTTATATAATTGATGCAGCGGGATAAATGAGTTTTTAATTAAATCCATACTAATTCCTATTGGAAAGTTTTAGTATAGTTATATATTATAAAGCGTTTTCCTATACAAGTTTTATAATCAAAATAGAAGACTATAAATTAAGGGGGGCTATTCATGAGGACGACTCAGCAAATTGATGATATTCTAAGTAGTTCATTGGAAGGATACATGAGAGAAAATCGTATACCTGGAATTTCTGTTGGAATAGTATTGGCGGGTGAGACTGTTTATACAAGGGGCTTTGGAGTAAAGAACATAGAAAATGGAGAGCCTGTAACAAGTAAATCAATGTTCCATAGTGCTTCCATCTCAAAGACCTTTGTCACAAACTCGCTTTTGCAGCTTCAAGAGAGAGGATACATCGATATAAATGAACACGTCATAGTATACCTGCCATATTTAGAACTTAAGGATGAAGGATATAAAAAAATCACTATTAAGCAAATGATGAGTCATTTATCGGGTATGCCGGATGTGTACGATTATGAATGGGAGAAACCACAATATGGGGAGGATGCCTTAGAAAAATATGTTCGAAGCATTTCTAATCTTGAGCTCTTATGGGAGCCTGGCGCAAGATATTCATATAGCAATTTGGCTTATGAAATTTTAGGGGATGTAATTGCAAAAGCATCCGGTATGAGCTTTGAAGCGTATATTAAGGAAAATATACTGCTGCCTCTAGGAATGAAGAATAGCAGTTTTTTAATTAATGATGTTTCAGTGAACAATATGACCAGCCCACATGTATTAAGCCTTGAGAATGGTTATAATGCAGCAGTGAATCCCTTTTATCCCTATAACCGTATTCATGGACCAAGCTCAACCCTGTGGTCAAATGTAGAGGAGCTTTGCCGTTATGCCATAGCAAACTTAAATAGAGGGTGCTTTGAAAGCTTTAATTTACTTCAAAATGATAGTTACAATATGATGTGGAAGCCTTACGTTGAAACCAATAGAGCAGGAACCAACATGGGATTAAGCTGGTTTATGAAGCAGTATAAAGGTGTTGAACTGATTTTTCACACCGGGGGAGATACAGGATATACAAGCAATTTAGTATTAATACCATCAAAAAATGCTGCTTTGGCATTCTATTGCAATTGTGATTACGTTAATTTGCTTATGATTACGGAACATATTTTAGATATTATGCTTGGTTTTGAAGTAGGGCCTATAGCTAATTCAGCAATGACGGAAGTAGCTCGAATTATAACTAGTAAAGGGTTAGAAGCCGCATCAGCAAGGTTCGATGAAATAAGGAACTTGTATAAGGCTGAATACTACATAAGCGAAGCTGAATTTAATACCTTGGCATATAAGCTTCTTAAAATAAATAAGGTTGAAGGGGCTATATCGGTACTAAAAATGGCTATAAAAGAACTACCGAAAGCCCCTAATCTATATGACTCCTTAGGGGAAATTTATCAAGAGAATGGGGAAAGAGAGAAGTCCATTGACAGCTATAAAAAAGCCTTAGAGCTTGACCCAAACATGAGCAGCAGTATAATGGCTCTTAAGGGTTTGAGCGTAGAGGTCTAGGAGCATAATAGGCATAAAAAAATCCCACCCGTATAACGAGTGGGATTTTTGCAGTTATTAACTAACTTTTTCTTTCTTATTCTTCACTGCTGCATTATATAATTCAAGTTCTTTTGGATATGTCTTTGGAATTATAGTATCCCAAAGCTCAGCACCCTTGATGCCTAATTTTGAAGGTTGGAATATTGGGTCAAGACCAAGCTTCTTTTGTGCTTCGTAGTCTTTTAGAGTAGCAATACCTGGTTTGAACAGTAATAATATTACTATTACGTTGAACCATGCCATTGCACCAACACCTGCAGAACCGAAATTCCATACTACGTCTGCTGAAGCCAAGCAACCAACACCAACACCTAAGCTTAGTATAAGTCTGAATAGGTTAAGAGTTAACTTGTAAGCCTTAGTATTTTTGCTGTCTTTAAACAAATAACCTACATTTGAATCTGTGTAGAAGGCATATGCGAAAACTGTTGTAATAGTGAAGAAGAACAACGCTATTGCAACGAAAGTACCGCCGAAGCCAGGTAAGAATGTATTTACAGCTGTTTGTGTAAAGTTACCCTTGTCTATGCCAGGGATTAACTCAGTTATAAAACCGCCGCCTTTAGCAACAACATTATATGAACCTGTTACAAGAATCATTATAGCTGTTGCAGTACATACGAATAATGTATCAACATATACTGAGAATGCTTGAACTAGACCTTGCTTAGCTGGGTGTGAAACTTCAGCAGCACCGGCAGCTTGAGCTCCAGTACCTTGACCAGCTTCATTTGAGAATATACCTCTCTTAACGCCCCATGCTACTGCGCTTCCGAAGATACCTCCGAACATTGCATTAGCACCAAATGCTGAGCTGAAAATTAAACCAAATACTTCAGGTATTTTTGCGAAGTTAACAAATAGTATTACTAATGCTAACAAAATATAACCAATCGCCATAAATGGAACTACCATTTCAGCTGTTTTAGCAATTCTCTTGCCGCCGCCGAATACTACGAATACTGTAATTGCTGTATAAATTACAGCCCATACCATTTTAGGTAAAGCAAATGCTGTACCTGCAGCAATAACGAAGGAGTTGGATTGTATACCTGGTAGAAGAACGCCACATGCTAAGATTGCAAGTATTGCAAATGCAACACCGAAGAATTTGCTGTGTAGTCCTTTTTCAATGTAGTAAGCAGGACCGCCGCGATATTCGCCGTGAACCTCTTCCTTCCAAACTTGAGCCAAAGCTGATTCGATATAAGCTGAACCTGCGCCTAAGAATGCGATTGCCCACATCCAGAATACTGCACCAGGACCACCGAAGTAAATCGCACTTGCAACACCAGTGATGTTACCAGTACCTACACGACCGCCCAAAGCCATTGCAAAGCCTTGGAAAGATGATACTCCGCTTTCGGAGCTTTTACCACCTAGTAGTTGACCAACCATGTCTTTAATTAATCTTACTTGAGGAAACTTCATTATTATTGAAAAGAAAATACCGGCACCTATACATAGGTAAATGATGACTGGGCCCCAGAAAAAGTTGTCTAAGCTTGCTGATAGTTTTAATAAATCCATATGAACCCTCCTTAAATTAAATTTCGATATTGCATAATTATAAATCATATTATGCAATATTCTGAAATATTCTTTAATTCTAACAGTAATAATGGCAAGTGTCAATATGGATGGTAAGACTTAAAAAAATTTAATAAGTATTAAGAGGGTGCTATAAGTGTTGAAATAACTCGGTTTATGCAGCGCTATTTCTGAAAGCTTGTAGAAAAATTAACATTTGTAATAATATGTGTATAGTTACATCTTTTTAAAGAACTGTAATTAGCATCAAAATCACAATAAGAATATTTAGATAAATGAATTAAACGACATTGATTTGGTCATTTTAAATTTGATTTTCTATAGAATACAAGGAAATAGGATGGTTTAGAAAACCATCCTGAAATTAATATTATTTGTAAAATTTATAGGCAGCATATTACTTAACGACGTCTTAGAAAATTCTCTGATGCTTCTGCTCTCGAAAAATCCTCTGCTCCTTCTACTCTTGAAAAATTATCTAGAGGACGGCACAAACATCTACGTAAGCTTTCTACAATACAGCGGAATTCTCTAACTTCAGCAGGCGACAATTCAGCAGGCAAAAGCCCATTAGGTCTTCTATCACCGCAGCAGCGTCTTGCTAATCTGTCGAAAATTTCCTCCTGTTCACTGGGACAACTATGATGATGATGATGTTTACTCATATACAACCCTCCTTCATGCTTGTTTCAGTATATAATATGCAAGGTCCTATTTTTTGACAACATTTTTTTTAATTTACATAATGGCAAAGGATTGGTATGATGATAGTAGCATTTTATTTCATTAATATATTTTGGAGGTAAACAAATGAATATAGCTATTGTAGGAGCGGGAATTGGCGGAACGAATATGATTGAGTCATTTTCGAAGATTGACGAGATTCATATCGTACAAGTAATAGACAGAAGTATGGATGCACCGGGAGTATTACTGGCAAAGAAGTTTGGCATCAAATGTTCTCAAAACATTAGCGATATCGCTACCGTTAACCTTGATTTGATAATAGAGGCAACAGGAGTTGAAAAGGTAAAAAAAGAGCTGAACGAGAGTTTTGGAAGTACTTGTACTATTATAGATTCCCATGGGGCGCTGCTGATAATGACTTTGGTGAAAAGGGATATCATTGTATTAGATAAGTTAAATACTCAGATACTAGCTGTTAAAGACACTTCAAACCAGGTGAAAGACCACCTTAAGGATATATCTTCATCCATAGACAGTACATATGAAATAAATAAAAAGCTTAACGAGATTTCCAGGACATCTATAGAATATATTAAAGAGACAGATAAGATCATTCAGTATGTAAATAATATATCCAAGCAGACTAAAATATTAGGTATAAATGCGACAATAGAAGCTGCAAGAGCTGGGGAACAGGGCAAGGGTTTCTCTGTAGTGGCAAACGAAGTTCAAAAGCTTGCTGACAGCAGTGAAAGCTTTGCTAAAGAAATTACAAGCATCCTTACAAAGCTCACAGAAGAGATAAAGCATGTGGAAACAGTAGCAATGAATTTAAGCAGCCTGTCAGAGCTCCAGGTTCTTGCTTCTTCAAATGTAAATATAGCAGTTAATAGCCTTGTGGATCAAATTTCGTAAGGCTTATGACGTATGATAAGGAGGAATGAAAAGTGCAAGATAAACAGATTGAAATGATGAAAAAGCTGATAGAAGAAAAGAAGAAAAAAGGCTTGAAGCAAAACTATAATGCCAAAACAGGTTCAAGCATCATAGAAAATACAAAAGTGATGAAGAAGACCAAAAAAGGTGGATTGTTTGATAAATAACGAATAAGTTATTGACATATTTAAGTTTTGGTGTTAATTTATATTCTAGAATTGAATACTAGATCTTCAGGGCGGGGCGTAAATCCCCACCGGCGGTAAAGCCCGCGAACCGTAAGGTTGATTCGGTGAAATTCCGAGGCCGACAGTATAGTCTGGATGGAAGAAGATAAATATAGATGCATTGGTCTACGCTTTTTTACTAAATTGTAGCATGCGTACTATTTTGCACATAGCGCCCTGATTTTTCAGGGCGTTTTTTTATTGTATAGAAAAGTATAACTTCAAATACAATAAATGCTGCAGAACTGTATTTGTTTTATGAAGATTTAGGATTATTAATTAACAAGTTCCAAATAATATGTTTAGAGGTGTTTATATGGATATTAAATTTATGAAAAGAGCTTTGGAACTGGCGTCATTTGGTATTGGCTATACAAAACCCAATCCCTTGGTAGGTGCCGTGATTGTTAAAGACGGAAGAATCATAGGTGAAGGCTATCATGAGGTTTATGGAAGCCACCATGCAGAAATAAATGCTTTTAGAAGTGCCACTGAGGATGTAAGCGGCGCTACCATGTATGTTACCTTGGAGCCATGCTCCCACTTCGGAAAAACTCCTCCATGTGCTAATGCGATAGTTGATAAGGGAATAAAAAAGGTAGTAATCGGGTTGTTGGATCCCAATCCACTTGTAGCAGGTAAAGGAATAGAAATACTAAAGAACAGTGGTATTGAGGTGATTACGGGTGTTTTAGAGGATGAGGGAAAAAAGCTTAATGAGATATTTTTTAAATATATAACAACAAAGCTGCCTTTCGGAATTCTAAAAACCGCTATGACCTTAGATGGTAAAATTGCTTCAGCTATTGGAGATTCGAAATGGATAACCAATGAATTTTCAAGGCAATATGTTCATGAGTTGCGGCACAGAGTATCGGGGATTATGGTGGGAATAGGCACAGTCTTAGCAGATGACCCAGAGTTGACAACAAGGCTGAAAAATAAAGATGGACTAGACCCTATAAGAATCATTGTGGATTCCACGGCTAAAATACCTTTGAATGCGAAAGTGCTTAATCTTGATTCGAAAGCGAAGACTATTATTGCTACTACGGAAAAGGCGGATAAACAGAGATTGAAGTGTATTGTTGATAAAGGTGCCGATGTAATAATAACTCCTTTGAAGAATAACCGGGTAGATTTAAGCTATCTAATGCAGCAGCTTGGGCAGCGGGCAATAGACAGTGTACTCATAGAAGGCGGCGGGGCTCTAAATTTTAGTGCTCTGGAGGAAGGAATCGTGGACAAGGTTATTTCTTTTATTGCACCAAAGATTATAGGAGGAGCTGCTTCGAAAACACCAGTTGGCGGAGAAGGTATAATCCATATGAAAAACGCTATTGTGCTTTCGAATCTTCAAGTTTCAAGATTTCAAGAGGACATCATGATAGAAGCATATCTGAGTAAGGAGGAATAATAGAGTGTTTACTGGGTTAATAGAAGAGATAGGAATTTTAAGTACAGTGAATAAAGGAGCAAAGTCTGCACAGCTAACTATAAGTGCAAATAAGGTGATTCAAGATATAAAGCTAGGCGACAGTATTAGTTCAAATGGTGTCTGTCTTACGGTAGTCAGTTTTTCAAATAACAGCTTTACTGTAGATGTTATGCCTGAAACCATGAGAAGAAGCAACCTAAAGAATCTAAAGCCTGGAAGTAAAATTAATCTGGAGAGGGCCTTGAGGCTTGGAGACCGATTGGGTGGGCATATTGTTTCGGGGCATATTGACGGCGTGGGACTTGTAAGGGCAGTAGAATCAGAGGACAATGCCACATGGGTAACCGTAGAAGCTGGTGTAGAAATAATGAAATACATCATTGAAAAAGGTTCAGTTGCTATTGATGGCACTAGTTTGACGGTTGCTAATGTTGGTGACGATGCCTTCAAGGTTTCTATTATTCCCCTGACGAAGGAGGAGACCACATTGCTTAGTAAAAAGATCGGTGAAGAAGTAAACTTGGAATGTGATATGGTAGGCAAATATATAGAAAGACTTACTATGTTCAATAAAGATAATAACAATCATAGTAAAATTAATATGAATTTTTTAAAAGAAAACGGATTTGCATAGAATTAAGGAGGTAGGAAAGATGACTAAATTCAATACAATTGAGGAAGCCATAGAGGATATAAAGGCAGGGAAAATTATAGTTGTAGTAGATGACGAAGATAGAGAAAATGAAGGCGATTTGCTAATGGCAGCCGAGAAAGCTACTGCCGAGACAATTAACTTTATGGCAAAGTATGGAAGGGGCTTGATATGCCTTCCTATGACAAAGGAAAGACTCAAAGAGTTAAACATTCATCAAATGGTAGAGAAGAATACAGATTCTCATGAAACAGCTTTTACAGTATCTATTGATGCTATAGAAACTACTACAGGAATATCTGCCCATGAGAGAGCGGCAACAATACAAAAGGTTCTTGACCCTGATGCAAAAGCAAAAGATTTTAAAAGACCAGGACACATATTTCCTTTGCAAGCAAAAGCAGGCGGCGTATTAAAAAGAGCTGGTCATACTGAAGCCGCTGTGGATTTGCCAAGACTTGCAGGTCTAGAGCCTGCAGGGGTAATATGCGAGATTATGAATGAAGATGGAACCATGGCAAGAGTTCCTCAGTTATTGGAATACGTAAAAACCCATAACCTAAAGATAATAACAATTGCTGACCTTATTGCCTATAGAAGAAATGCGGATGTACTAATAAAGAGAGTTACTGAGGCCAAAATGCCAACCAAGCATGGAGAATTTAAAATTGTAGGCTATGAAGATTCCCTAACCGGAGAGCATCATGTAGCCTTGGTTAAGGGTGATGTTACGACGGGGGAACCAGTTTTAGTTAGAGTTCATTCAGAGTGTCTAACTGGAGATGCATTTGGTTCTTTAAGGTGTGATTGTGGAGAACAATTTGCGGCAGCTGCCAGAAGTATCGAAAAAGAAGGCACAGGGGTACTTCTTTATATGAGACAAGAGGGTAGAGGTATAGGTCTAATAAATAAACTAAGAGCCTATGCTCTTCAAGATCAGGGGATGGATACAGTGGAAGCAAACCTTGCTTTGGGATTTCCGGAGGATATGAGAGATTACGGAGTAGGGGCTCAAATATTAGCTGATCTAGGAATAAATAAGATAAGGCTTATGACCAACAACCCAAAGAAACTGGCGGGTCTGTCCGGCTATGGCATAGAGCTGGTAGAAAGAGTTCCAATACAAATGAATCACAATGAAAGCAATGAATACTATTTAAAAACTAAGAAAGATAAAATGGGACACATTTTGAATTTTAAGGAGGAAAAATAACATGAAGACATATGAAGGAAAACTTATTGCACAGGGATTAAGGTTTGGAATAATAGTGGGAAGGTTTAATGAGTTTATTGGCGGAAAGTTGTTGTCAGGAGCGCTGGATGGGTTAAAAAGACACGGTGTAGAAGAAGATGATATCGAGATAGCATGGGTACCTGGCGCTTTTGAAATACCATTAATTGCAAAGAAAATGGCATATTCAAAGAAATATGATGGAGTTATATGCCTTGGAGCGGTTATTAGAGGATCGACACCTCATTTTGAATATGTATCAAGTGAGGTTACTAAGGGGGTTGCCCATGTTTCTTTGGAATCAGGGATACCTGTAATCTTCGGCGTGCTGACAACTGACACAATTGAGCAAGCCATAGAGAGAGCAGGAACAAAGGCAGGTAATAAGGGCTTTGAAGCTGCTGTTACTGCAATAGAGATGGCTAACCTGATAAGTGAACTATAATATTATATAATATAATCCGATAAATGGAGTATTCGAATTCTTATTCAAATACTCTATTTATTTATATTTGATAAAGTTATATTAAAGATCATTTATGCAGCACTTGATTGTTCTCGGAATATCAGTGATTAATCCAAAAATTGCAATATTTTATTTAAGTCAGATATAGTAGGGATTGGGTTATTATGATAATATTAACATAGTTTGAATTATCGAAAAGCTATTCGGTGAATTACGGGGGGATTATATGATAAATGATTTATTTATAAATATGCTGCTGCTTATTTCGTTCACTTTTGTTGGAGGGCATATATCAAGGGAAATGCCTGAGAAATTAAAAGGAAAGTATTTTGGCAAAATTATTTTAGGGATAGCTGGAGGGGTACTAGGAATTTTAATGATGGTTTATGCGATTCAAGTTATAGGAACCAACACATTACTTGACCTAAGATCTTTAGCTATTTTGATGATTAGTAGTGTTGGCAGCTTTGAGAGTACCTTTATAACAGGACTGATTATTGCCATATATCGTATTGGTTATTATGGGGTAAGCCAGTCATCAATTTTTGCCCTAGCACACATCTGCTTATATCTAATTTTTTTTAGCATAATTAATAGGAAGATAAAAACACCATGGAAAAATTGGTTCGCTAAATTGGCTATTACAGTTTTAATATTGGTTACAACATTTGTATATTTATTGCATGATGTAGAAAATGAATATTTAATAATATTAAACTTTTCAATAGTTGTTATATGTGCCGGCACATTGGAATACTTTTTATTGAAGTATGCAGAGCGTTCTAATCAACTGTATAAAATTTATAAAAAAGATTCAACTAAGGATTTTCTTACCGGTTTAAATAATACAAGGCAATTTGATAAATTGCTTAACATGAGTTACGAAAGAGTAATTGAAAATGATGAAAAGTTATCTTGTTTAATGGTCGATATAGACCACTTTAAAAGGGTGAATGATACCTATGGGCATGCAATAGGAGACGTGGTTTTAAAGGAACTGGCAGAAATCTTGGAGAAGAATAGTAGGGTTTTTGATTTTGTAGGGCGAGTAGGCGGTGAGGAGTTTTGCATTTTGCTGTTAGATTGTCCTTCTGACCGTGCCTTTGAAATTGGAACAAGAATAAAGAATTATGTAAAGGAACACAGATTCCCAATTGGACAAAATAAGTACATTAATATAACTGTATCTATTGGTGTTGCAACATACCCCGAAACAGTAGCTAATATAGAAGAGCTTGTAGAAAAAGCTGACGTAGGTCTATATAAAGCAAAGAGAACGGGGAGAGATAGGGTCTGTGATAATCTGAACTGCATAGAATAACTAATAAGCCTTTCATTGCTGTGCTTTGAGAGGCTTTTTTATAAGAAAATATATTCAACATTATATACTTATCACGAACATATTAATAGATATGAAGTATTATTGTATAAGTGGAGGGATATTATGCTATCTAATACTAAGTTTGTTCAGCAATCACTGGAATTGCATCTATTTTTTGCTCGAATAATGAAGGAGCATTCATTCTTTTTACAAATTGGGTTTACACAAAAGGACTCAAAACATATACAAAAGGCAAACTTCTTTAGGGAATCCTTTGATAGGTTATTAGCAGATGCCATATCTCTTTCTAATGGCGTTGTTAGTAAAAGTGTATTGCAATCTAATGAAGTAATAACACCTTATACATTAAAAGCAGAAATGGCGTCATCATATTTAACCGGTATAAACATTCCAATATACTTGACGCAAGCAGAAGCGGGATTAGTGGGCAATACCTTAATGGTAAGCAGCCCTTTGCTTGAGCAAAGAGTATATATGCTTAATGAAAGAGCAATAGACCTAATCGCAGGTTTAGCGCAGTTCAAAACAAAGCTTTTATCTGACGTTATATCTTGCAGAATATTTACAAGTAATTATCCACTACTCATCGACCATATTTTAAGAGAAGCAAATTTTTATTTAATGTTAATTAGCAGGCTGCAAAATAGAGAAGATATTAACTTAGAAAAAGAGGCTTATGAGCAAGAAGCTTTCTGGAACAGAATTATGGCTGAACATGCTAAGTTCATTCGAGGACTTCTCGATCCAACTGAAAATGAGCTGATAAATATTGCAGATAATTTTGGAAAAGAATTCGATGAGCTAACTCAAGAGGCTATTCAAGCAATGGATAATGCAATGCCAATCTCTAAGGTCACAGAGGATAGTCTGAAGGCCACAAAAGAAATTCGGAATTTTAAGAAGCAAGGCACTGAAGGTCTTGTAGATTGCAAAATCAAATCTATAATAATACCATTATTGGGTGACCATACATTGCGTGAAGCAAGTCACTATCTGAGGCTACTAAAGATGTTTAGTAAAGATATTTAGTAAACAAAAGGATATAAAAATCCCTACAAGCTATCATTTTATACCCGATGGCTTGCAGGGTTTTGTTTATATCGGTTCTATTATTAATATGACTGTTCGGAAACATCAGCAGGCTTTTAGTTAAGTTAAACACTATCTATATCTAAGTTGCTTACACCCAATGCATTATGTGACCAAAGTATATCTTTTACCATTTCTAGCTGGCTTTCTATACACTCTATTAAGAGAATAACCTCCGCACCCTTTTTATCAGCTTTCCTATTATCATATTTTTTTGTTGTGACTAATTTAATTATAAACCCTAACGCAAAACCTATGAAAATAGCAATCAAACCGCATAATAAAGGACCCCAAGGTAATACAAAGCCATATATTCCTCCAAATACGCCGAATAAAGCTGCAAGGATGGCAGGTAAATCAAATAAACTTAATCCATCAAAGCCATGGATGGAATCAAATAGTTTTCTTTGTTCGCCTTTTTTATCCATTGAGATGGCCATAATATTTTCCCTTTTGATACCTTTCATTTGGATTGCAGTAATAGCTAACTCTAAATATACTGAATGCTCAAAGGTAGAAACAATATACATCATATCACTCCTAATACTTTTCTTAGAGGGCATAATAAAATCTGGATTTTGATAGTGTTTTTTTAAAAATTTAGCTTGTTCCCAATCATACAACTTGTTATTTGACACTGTATTTATAAAAGCATCATATGCAGAAAACAAATATACTGAGGGTATATTTAAAAACCATTGCATATCTAATACTGATTTTGCCTGCTGAAAATCTCCTAATAGAGTATAGTGAAGCGAGGGCAGAAAATTAGAGTAATAGCAAATCAAAATCCACCACACGACAATAAATAATGCGGGAAAAAGCCTATGAAGATATAATTGCCCTGAACCGGGAGATAAAAAGGACCATATTGCTGAAACCCAAGGGTTTCTTTTGTCTAAATAATTAATTGCCAAGCCACTTATTTTAAATGGTTTAATTTCCGCGTCTTCTCGTGCAGCTAATCTGTATGAATTGTTTAAATCGATGGTTGTTCTATAGCTATCCCATATTGCAAAAAGATATGTAGGAACATACAACGTCATCCATCGTATATCTACAACTTGCTTCGCCTTTTCAAAATCACCTATAAAAGAGTAAAGTATTAGAAGATTAATATGGGCTTTGTAATTTATGAATACTTCCCAAATAATCAAAGCAAACCCACGCAAATACTTTGAGAGTAACATGTGTCCAAAGCCAGGAAATGCTATTGACCAGCAAGCAATCACAAAGGGATTTCTTAAATGTAATTGTGTTGTTCCTAGTAAGCTTACATAAGCTACGGAACGTCTTGCAGAGGGTTCACCATATTTTGCACTGCTCATATTGCCTCCCTAAAGTATATTCATTTACATTATTTCCATATCTTAAATATTTAAACGAAAAAATAGGGTAAGAAAAAACCTCCTGATGGGGTCTGCAAAGAGTGTAATTAGGTAGCCAATATTTAATGAACAATTCAAGTAAAAATTGGGCTATAAAGTGTACTCATTGCAGCTCTTTGGTTTATTCTATACCGTACTTGCCAGGGTTTTCCTTGTTACCAGCATTTCTTTTTGATATATACAGTTTCTGATTGGCATCTACCCCTGCATAAAACAATTCTGATGCATCTTGAATACCTTGCATATGAAGCTGTGATCGCAGCCACGCTATATTCAGTCCTGCTCCACTTAGATTTTTCTCAAATACATTACCATCAATAATGACATCTCTCATTAGCCCGCCGCTTGTTGCATGAATGTTCATATGAGAAGGCGTAAGGGGAGTCTTGTCCGGCTTAGGAAGTATTGATAATTGACCATCTGTTTCCATAATGGCAAATTCTACATCGGCTAAATTAAAGATGTTTTTTTCTCGCAGCTTCATGGTCAATTCATCAATCGTTAACCTTACTTTTTTCATGTTGTCCTCTACTATGGTTCCAGCATCTATTAGCGCAATGGGTTCTGAATTGATTAGCTTTCGAGATTTAAAGCTCTTTATGTAAAGCAGGTCTGTTATTATTGCAAATAAAAATATTGTAGAAAACGCTGTAGCTGCGATAAGGGGTGTGCTTTGAGCTCCTATTGCAAGATTTGCTGTTAATGAACCTAGTGTAACTGCAACTACAAAATCAAAGAGTGTCATTTGTGAAATCAGTTTTCGACCCAGCAATCTTGTGAGAACTAGTGCAAAAATATAGGCGGTAGCCCCACGTATGATTGTATCTAATATTGTTTGGTACATGTACATTCCCCCTCGATAGAAATTAAAGCCATTCATGATATTTTTCCAATACATGTAATAACTATACTTATATAAGCTTCCAAACCTTAACACTTTCAATAAATAATTTTTGCAAAGTGGTAAACCATAAATATAACTTTATAGATTAAAATCTGTGAATTATTAACTTGATATTGATTAGGAGTGTATATGATTTCTACATTTTGGACTAATACCATATGGTATATTCTTTTGGCAGCTGTTTCATTGGTGCAATTAATATTTATAATGGTCAGAGCAAAAAGACGAAATCTAACATTTGCCTTCTTCCTTACCATGATGGGTATAGCTTTTAGTCTTGAAACTGTGATACTTATATTTTTAAAGTCCTATGAATATTACCCTATGATATTCGCTGCATCCTCAGATCCATTTAATGACTCAATCGCTGGCAATATCTTTTCCCAGTTTTCTGTATCTGTATCAGTACTTTTGGCTATTGTTCTTAATCTGAAATACTATTGGTATTTTATACTTGCTGCTATATATGGTGTGGTTGAAGAATTATTTCTATCCTTAGGCATCTACAGGCATAATTGGTATAGAACCTGGATGACAGTTGCTATGTTTCCGATAGCTATTTGGATGACAAAAAGAATGTATTCTAAATTAATACAAGGAATAAAGCCTATAAGTTATTATGGTTACGTCATTTTGAGTTTATTTCCACTTTATAGCATTACAATACTATGGGGATTGCAGCTTATGGGGTATTTAGCATTTAATACAACAATCTTGCATGACCCAATCAATAGCCGATACCTTATTGCATTAATTATTTATTTTATTTCACCTTCTGTAATCATGATGATAGTATATTTTGGCAAGTTTAAATTCTATTGGAAGGTCTTGGCTATAGCTATGCTTTATGGACTCTATTATTCAAGTTATAGGTTTAATTTAGTTTGGGTTAAACAAGGTTGTTTTGTCGCGGTTTCTACCGCAACAATTGTTTGGATGTATTTATCTATTTTTTTAGCCGACAGGCTATATGGGGGACTGTAAAAAAAGAGACGAGAGAGCTAATGAAAATTGATGATGAAGAATTTATGCAGGAAGAAATTGCGTCTAAGCTCATATACTTTCTCGACCTAAGGATGGCTGGTATTATAATTGTTGCAATTTCAGGTTTGATAAGAATATTTCTGAGGTGAAATTTAGAGAGGCTAGGTGATAAATACCTTGCCTCTCATTTATTTACAAATGAAGTTGGATTCTCTCAAGATGCAAAATTTGAAAAGATACCTGAACTGCTTAATTGCTAAAGACACTTAGAAGTCATTATATTGTAATTAAATATAATAGGTAGGGGTATAGGGAGCTTCGGGTATATAATTGCCGCTTCTGGTTTGAAATATTTTAACAAACCCCCGTTCTCCGGTATCTAAGAACTCAATATAATCATATACCTCATTATATTGATCGCCAAAGTAGGGAATGAACCATTTATGGGCAATAAAAGCCTTGCCTTTTGAGTATTTACTCTTTATGGGACTATTTGTACTTGGGGAAGATAGCAGATCCACATCTTTTATGGTAATATGCCCTCTTTTGCCCATAGATTTTACAAGCTTTGCCCGCCCAAGTGCCAACTTAGCAATATCTGCAACTTCAGGAGCTGAATCCATAGTATGTTTATTAAGTGTTTCTAATATATCAGGTCTACTGCTTGCGATTCTTCCTAGTGAAAGTACTCCGGTATATATAATTGCATCGCAGCTGCTGCTAAGCATTTTATTGATGTGCGGAATTCCATCCTCTCCAAAGGTTTCAAGATAGAATGACATGGAAGTGAGAAAGGATATCTGCCTTTGATTATTTAATACTGAGGCGCATTGGTCTCTTGGAAAATAATCCAGAATTTGATTTACCCAGTATCCTGGTTCTTCTTCACCAGAGTAAGTAACAATAAGCTCGGTGCCAGGGTAGATTAAATCCATATTTTTAATACGATCCTTGTTCATTGAATAAAATCGTTGCACATTGCTGCCAAAGCCAGTTTTGTAGGCAATACACCAAAGCGTATCTCCTGGCCTGACTATATAATATGGATATCTATCAGTTACTAAAGGCTGGACGCGAGGTTTCTTGACGTACAGTAAATCCCCCGGGTAGATAAGATTGGGATTGCAAAGGATATTATAGTTCATTAAATCATTGATCGAAGTGTTGGTTTTTATTGCGATTTTCCAAAGAGAGTCATTTGGTTTGACGAAATAAATCATCAAAAATATCTCCTTTTATACTAGTATATGAAGGTATAAAGATAGTGTGATTGTATACTTTTTTAGACTTTAAACTTGTTATAAGTTGGTATATAATTTATTAAATAGCTATGCATTACTTGTAATGTATGTTGAAAAGAAACGGAAAGGATATAGATGATTATGAAACACATTGATAATGGTAGTGATAAGATAAAATTTCAGAGAAATTTAAAGATTTATATTTTAGTTACTTTTGGATTCTCATGGCTGATGTGGCTTCCATTGGTGATTAATCATATGTGGAATGCAAGGCTTCCCGTGTTACCGATTCAACATTATTTAGCGTCCTTTGGTCCTCTTGTCGGAGCCATTGTTACATCATCAATATCAGATGGATGGAGTGGAGTGGTCAAGTGGGGACAACGTGCATTTTCCTTGAGATTTTCATTAAAATGGCTACTTATAGCAATTGGGCTGCCTGTTGTTTATGGTATTGTCGCTATGGCTGTTCACCGGATTATTACAGGCATCTGGCCAGACTGGAGCCAATTTGGGTTAACTGCAAAATTACCAGGGCTTAACATCTGGTTGACGGCAGTTGTTTGGATGGTTACTTATGGGCTAGGAGAAGAATCCGGTTGGCGTGGTTATTTGCTGCCGGAGTTATTCAGACACTATTCATTATTGAAAGCTTCTCTCATAGTTGCGGCTATTTGGATTCTTTGGCATTTGCCTGCTTTTGGGTTCAACCCTAACTATATAAATATGGGATTTGGGGTTATCGGGTGGACTATTAGTCTCGCCTATGGCTCTTTGTTATTATCTTGGATATGCCAAGGCAGCAGCTGGAGCATTATCCCTGTCATTCTATGGCACGCCGGCTTTGATCTCCTAACAGCCAGTGATCAAGCTGCTACTATAATGGCTGCGGTATGTAGTATGCTGGTTATCGTTCATGGCATATATCTATCTAGAAGATTAAGCGTTATAAAAAGTAACGCAATATAGCACTGTAATCATTTATGATAATTGACCTTATAAAGCAAAAAAAATGTATAATATATCCATATACTTGAAGGGAGTGATAGACATGAAACGTCTGACTATACAAGGTAAGGTGATTTTTCTATAAATTGAATAAGCCAGACAAGATGTCTGGATATTAAGGATATTACTGCTCTCAATCTTCATTGATTGGAGTTTATTTGTTATATAAATAGACTTTTAAAACCGCAGGTAAATACCTGTGGTTTTTTTGCGCGTAAAAATAACTATAATTAAGAGGAAAGAGGTAATGTGAAATGATGAAATTAGGAAATTTGTTTGATAATAGAGACTTGGCTGAGATGCTGGTAGGTAATTGGGATTACGATAAAAGTTCACTTGAAATGTTCAAATACTACAGGATATCATCAAATGCCATCTATCCATTTCAAAGTAAGGGGAAGACAAAATTATTAAGATTTGTTTCTCTCTCAGAAAAAGATAAAAGCAGCATTTTAGCAGAATTAGAATTTATCAAATATTTGAATTCAAATCAATACCCTGCATTAATAAATGTTTTATCAAAGAGCGGTGAAGAGGTAGTTACTGCCCATACGCCCTGGGGGAATTATTATGCAACTGCATTTGATAGAGTTTCTGGGGTGCAAATTGGAAATACAGATATTAACGATAATATCATGTATGAATTAGGGAAGACATTAGGACATCTCCATAGATTATCATCAAGGTTTTCTCCAATATATAAAAGAGGGTCACATGAGGATGCACTTAAATGGATTAAAAATACTTTGTCAGAATTTCATAATCAAGAAGCTGCCACTGATGAGGTAAACTTACTGCAAGCTTACTTTTCAAATCTCCTAAAATCTAATGAAAATTATGGTCTTGTTCATTATGATTTTGAGTTTGATAATGTATTCTATGATGAGGAAACGCAGTCCTGTAATGTGATTGATTTTGATGATTCAATGTATCATTGGTACGTGATGGATATTGAACAGTCCCTGGATAGTATTAAGGAAGAGATTGAACCATCGAGATATGAGCACGCCAAAGAACTTTTTCTTAATGGCTATAGAAGCGAATATCCAGTTACTGAAGAAATGCTTTCTTTACTGCCAGTATTCAGGAGGTTTGCAAATCTATATAAATATGCCCGTGTTTTAAGGTCATCGGCAGAAACGTGGGACAATGAGCCGGAATGGCTTGTTGATTTAAGGGTTAAACTGAATAACTCAATGAAGAGTAAGTCTGTAAATTTTGGTGCTATGATATAGACTACCTTCAGCAAAAATAATCTTAAGTTAATGAAGTTGTGACAAGGGGAAGTTTTATACCTTGTCACAACGCAACTTAAACATTAGCAAAGACAATCTTATTTGTGCAGCAATTACTTACCTTTAGATAATATAAATGAAATATAATGATGGGAAGTGAAGAAATGTTAAATGAAAATAAATATAAATACAATAATAAACTAATCCAAGAAAAGGCTCCATATCTACTGCAGCATGCGCACAATCCGGTAGATTGGTATCCCTGGGGAGGAGAAGCCTTTGCAAGAGCTGTAGCTGTAGATAAGCCTATATTCCTCTCCATAGGCTACTCAACCTTTAATCATGGAAACTAAGCAAAGGTTGTTTGATTTTAAATACTAAAAGCAGAGCTGCTCGACTCCGCTTTTATAACGTATCTATTAAATATATTGTTAAAAACAATGAAAAGTATTCGTTTTCTTATAGATAATCTAATATTTATTATTTATTGTTGATAAGCTGATTTCGGTCCTCCATTTGTGGAGGCTCTTCTAGCCATTTATGCTCAATCATCAATTTAGCACCATCTTTTGCATAAGAGAATAAATCTTTAGCAATTATAGTTAGCAAAATTGGTAAATCATTTCTAAAACTATAAGACGTTCCTAATGCAGAGTAACCAAGTGGTGTAGTAGTCAGTATGCTGGCTACGAACATCATTAATTTATCAGAAAAAGGAGCCGTCGTTGATTCTGTAGTTCCACCTGCCCAGGTGTAGGAAGGCTGAATATTACTTTGCAATAACACACTAGTTAGTTTATCAATATTCGTTTTTCCGAGTTCCATGCCTTCTGTAAAGTATTTTTTCACGGTACTATCTTTTGCAACTTGCGCAAATCCTGTGAATAATTTCATAAAAAAGACGCTGAATTCTAAAGATTCATAAAGATAACCAACCTCAATTGTATTTAGTGTGCGTTTTTGAGAAAAAAGATTAAGCCCACTCATATAACTTTTATCTTCGATAAATTCAGCTTGCGTTGGCATGGCTACATTTGGTGGTTTTGCAAAAACTCCTTTTTTTAATAGATAGTCTGTTGTTATAACATAATACTTATAAGAAACATCATAGTGATGTTTAAATACATTTTGAACTTCTTTTTCATATGATATAGCTGTATATACAGCATCAAATCCCAAATCTAGTTTCATCATTTGTCGAAGAAACATTATATGAAAAATATCATCAAATAAAGATGGCGCTGTCTTTAAGATATCCTGTGAGTTAAATGCAGTGGGGACAGCAGCTCTTTCGCTATTAAATATGTTCATAATTTCACTCTTAACTTTAACCGCTTCAGTAATATAAGAGGATATTATATTTTTAGCTTCAACATCTATAGTTTTGTCTTTAAAAAAATCATATATTAATAATTCTTCAGACAATGCCATATATGTCTTCCATATTGTACCGAGCTCAGATGAAGTCAATTGAACTTTTGCTTCTGTTGTCATTTTAATCCTTCTTTCTCTAAAATTTATATTTAAGTATAGTATTGATATATACGCAACTTTATATTTATTGTTATGATTAAAAATTAGTAAGCACAGGGATCACTCCAAACCGTCCCCTGTGCTTATTTTGTTTTAAACAATTCACCTTCCTGCCACATTTGATATAAATATATCAAAAGCGAAACACCAATCATCATAAGATATGTTGTAAAAGCTGGTAACCAGCCTTCAGCCATACCCATCTTACGTTGAATTGGATACCATAAATATATGTATGCACCATCCAAAACGATATTTACAATTAAATACCTCCAAAACGTACCATATGTAAATTTAAAAATCCATATCGTTGCAACTAAATATGCACTGTAGACCCACGGGACATTAGCAACCTTGTCCCATCCGAAAAGTCCCATCTCTCTCCACCAATTATAGTGATATGCAGCCTGATAAATAAGAGTATTAATAACAGTTACAAACAAGGCCACTGGCATATATTTTCTTAGATGTGAGTGTCCAACAAAGAATAAAGATAACAACGGTATTATAAATAGAGACCATAAAACTATTTCTTTCATATATACGAATCTCCTATTGTAAAAGTGTTTATTGGTTAATATTAGCTATAAATAATGCTTTTATTCATGTCATCTAATTTGGATTGCACTTCATAACTTTACTCCTTTAATTCATAAAATAAACTACTTTCATATTAGCATAGTAATTTCAATGCTCCAGATAATATAGTGAAATACTTATGAATGGATGTGATAAATTTTCGCAGGAAATTAAACATAAATATATCAACTAACTTATTCAAGAAAAATCCCCATATCTACTCCAACATCCTCATAATCCTGTGGATTGGTACCCCTGGGGTGGAGAAGCCTTTGCAAGAGCAGTTGCAGAGGATAAACCAATATTCCTATCTATAGGTTATTCCACCTGTCATTGGTGTCATGTAAGCTATTAACTGCAAATAAAAAGAGACAGGTTTTATCCTATCTCTAATCATTAGTCAAAATATATATCACTGAACTCGATTGAAGCACTCTGAATAATACGGCTGTCACTATCCATAAACTGATTATTCATTTCACTAGTAACGGCTATTTCCTCAACTGCAATCGGCTTTACAATGGGGAGTGCCACGGTAAATGTACTGCCTTTGCCTTCTTCACTTTCTAATGTGATTTCTCCTTCGTGAGCATTTACTAAGAGTTTAACAAGATGGAGTCCAAGCCCTGTACCCTCGGCTTTTCGTGAAAGGGAAGTATCAGCCTGTCCAAATCTCTCGAAAATAATTTGATGTCTATCTTTAGGAATACCAATCCCCTCATCTTTTACACTTACACAAATAAAGCTTTTGTTTTTGTGCTTTTTAACTGAAAGCATAACATTTATAGACTTACCTTGTGGCGTGAATTTCAAAGCATTGGACATTAGATTTAACATTATGCGTTCGAATTTTTCTTCATCAAGGAAGACTGTTTTTTTCGTAATATTCGATGTGAAATAAAGGTTTACTTTCTTTTGATTTACATATAATTCAACAGAGTTTATAATAGCTTTTGTTAAATACACTATTTCAAAATAGCTTTTATTTAACTTAATATAACCTGAATTTATTATAGTAATATCAAGTAAATTATTCACTAGGCGAAGCTGTCTATTTGTATTCTGCTTTATTGTAGCAAGGTATTTGCCAACCTTTTCAGTAATTTCACCTTTGTACATCAATTCAATAGCTTGTAGGGCACTATTCACTACAGCCATTGGAGTACGAAACTCATGTGTGATTAAATAAAGAAATTCATCTTTTAATTTCATAGATGCTTCAAGGATTTCATTTTTTTCTTTCTCTGATTTTATTAATTGTTCTTGATTTTCTTTTAGCTCTTGTTGGTTTATTATAAACTGAGTAATATCTCTATGTGTAGTAATAATTGAAACTAAATTATTCTCATTATCCCAAATTGGAGTAGAATTAATTTCGGTAATTTGAACTTTATTAGGTCCTTTAATGAGTATTTTTTCATTCCTTACCTTTTCACCTCTCATGGCTCGCTTTGTAGGAAGATTTTCAGGTAATATGAGATTGTTCTCCAAGTCAAAATACTGTAATGGTTTATGAGCATCACCTATTATCTTTTGCTTTTCTAAATCAGTATACATTTTACGTGCCTCTGCATTTAATAGCAAGAGGTTTCCATACTTATCATAAACTGCAAAAGCATCAGACATATTTTCTATCGAAGCTTCAAGAAGCTCCTTTTGCTGTTTTATTTCTTGTTCATAATTATATTTCTCAGTAATATCGCGAATGCATAAAATAGCGTAAACCAACTCACCATTTGAATATATAGGATTTCCATTGAAGCTTAAATAGGTAGTTTTGTCAGGTCTTATGGTTTTTAGTATAACATTCTTAATTGTTTCACCTCTTAAAATTCTTGAGCTTGGTAAATCCTCTTTAGTAAGTATTTTACTATCTTCATCATAGTAATTTGTATCCTCAAGGCTATCATCGTGATTTAGGAAGTTCTTCGACTGAAAAGTTAATTCATAAGCATGTTTATTTAAATAGCTGTAACTGCCATCAGCGTTAATTATTAAGAGTGCATCAGTCATGTTTTCAGTTATAATATTTAAGTGGAAAGTATGTTGGTTAATAATATTATTATGTTGATTTATAGCACTCGTTTGCTGGTTGATAATGTCAGTTTGGAAGCTGATAGTGTGGGTGTTTTCATTGATACTGTCAGTTTGTAAATTTATAGTATTAGATTGATGATTTATTATACTAACCTGTTGCTTGATGGTATTAAATTGTTCCTTATGAAAATCATTTACTTCGTCAATATTACCTTCTTTTTCAACTAAATATGGAGTTTGTGGTTCATCTTTTGTGTAAAAACTCAACTTCATGTCCCCCCAAATATTCTGCAATAATATTTACCTTATTTTTTTAATCATCTTCTAAATATTACTATAAGGTGACAAAAACTGCCACATGTTAATGGAATATTTGATTAATTATTAATAATACAATATTTTGTGTAATTGTGATAAATTTAAGATTTTATTGGAGGACTGGCACGTGGAAGTGTTGTATTGCAATGGGTTGTGTAAGCGAAAGGATAATAAATGTAAGATTTTTATTGAAAATTTCATTTTTTGGCGTTGAATGACATACTAGAAATAAAATAGTACGTTATAGTAGTAAATTGTGAATGTAGTAATAAATTTTGTAAATTGTGTAATCGCATATTTGAATAGTAGATATTATAAATAATAAAAAGTAGAAACAAAATGTGTACGCGGTTTGACTATATAGTTTTTATGATCTCATTTTAAATATTTACATAGAAGTTGCCAATATTATTAACTTTTTATTAATAATATTGGCAACTTAACTTACTTCTACATATTATTATCTTATTTTGTAAGCTGATTTCTGTCTTCCATTTGGGGAGGCTCTTCTAGCCATTTATGTTTAATCATTATTTTAGCACCCTCTTTTGAAAATTGAAATATATCTTTTGAAACAACTCCAAGTTTAAGTTGTAAATCACTTCTCATACTATAAGTTGTACCTAAAACATTGAAGGCTATCGCTGAACTTGATATTAAGCTGGTTATATACATCATAAGCTTATCAGTAAAAGGTGGATTAGTGGAATCTGTAGCTTTACCTGCCCATGTACTAGGAGGTTGAATATCACTTTGCAACAAAATTTCACTTAAATTAGAAACAATTTTTTTGGATAGTTCCTTACCTTGTATAAAGTATTTTTTTACTTCATTTTCTTTTGCAACTTGTGCAAATCCAGTCATCAACTGCATCCCAAAAACGTTAGCTTGTATAGCTTCGTTAATATAGCCAATCTCGATTGTATTTAAAGAACGTTTATCAGAGAGAATATTAAATCCACTCATATAGTTTTTGTCTTCAATAAATTCTACTTGTTTTGGCATAGCTACATAGGGTGGCTTTGTTAGTACACCTTTACCTAATAGATAGTTTGTTGTAATAACATAATATTTATCAGCAATATCGTATTTTAGCTTAAATATATCATGAACTTCTTTCATATATGACATAGCTGTAAATATAGCAGAATGCTGAAAATTTAGTTTCATTATCTGACGAAGATACATTATATTAAAAATGTCATCAAATAAAGGAGGCGCTTCTCTCATAACATCTCGTTCATCAAATCCCATTGGAATAACCGCTTTTTCACTATTAAATATTTTCACAATTTCACTTTTAACATTTTGTGCTTCACTAATAAAGGAAGATAATATGTTTTGAGCTTCTTTATCGATTGTTTTTTCTTTCATTAAATCATACACTAATAAAGATGCGGATGATGATTGATAAGTCATCCATAATGCACCTAATTCTGATGAAGTTAATTGTATTTTTGCTTCTGTTGTCATCTTAATCCTTCTTTCTACTAAAATTAATAATATCAAAATAACAGGAGTATATTGATGAAATCTTTTTAATGGGACTGTTTATCGTCATCAGAAATAGAGTGCTTAAATCTGTAAATTTCTGATGTTTTTCAATATAGTATGATTGATGTTAACTTACATTATACTTTTTTTAGTATTCTCATAATTAAAATGAAATATGTGGACTTATGAGTTCAAAATGTCAAATATATTCTTCATTGGTATTTATTCTTTTGATTCTTGCTAATACTAACATTACTTAAACATGAAAGAGGATAGCTGAAGATGAATAAATATGGAAGTAGTTTAGAGAAGGTTTTGTGGAGTATTGCTATACCTGGATTTGGACAATTCTTAAATAAAAAGTATATAAAAGGTATTGTACTAATTTTATTAGAATTTATCATTAATGTAAAAGCAAACATTAATACACTAATAGTTTTAAGTTTCTATGGACAGACAGAACTTGCAGTTCAACAGGCAGATTATCAATGGTTAATGTTCTACCCATGCGTTTACATTTACAGTATCTGGGATGCTTATAGAGATAGTCGAGAAAATGTGCCTCCTATGTTAAGCATACCTTTTGCGATGGCAGCTTATATAGAAACAATAGGTGTTATATATTCAAAGACATTTAGAATTAATGGAGTATTGCTTGGTCCAATATTCCTGCCTATGATATGCATATTTGTTGGATTAGGTTTAGGGTTTATAATCAGAAGCTTAATAATAAAAAAAGGTTTATAAAAAATGAGGTTTTTAATGGTTATTTTTACATATTTTTCATAAAATGTTCAGTTGCAATATGCTAAAACTATGTAAAAAACTAGAACCACTTTAAACCCTTGAAATGGGACAAGGGGGACAGGTACCATTTCACTCTTTTTTTATAAAAATACTATTTCGATTATTTGCATAGTAAGTTCATACATCCAGATAATATTAGTGAAATACATATGAATGGATGTGTTAAATTGTCGCAGGATAATAAACATAAATATAACAACAAACTTCTTCAGGAAAAATCACCATATTTGCTTCAACATGCACACAATCCAGTGGATTGGTATCCCTGGGGAGGCGAAGCCTTTTCAAGAGCTGTAGCTGAAGACAAGCCAATATTTCTGTCAATCGGCTATTCGACCTGTCATTGGTGTCAACTACTTTAAAAGCTGCAATAGTGTATAAGCTATCATTTTAATATATGAAACCCTCCATAATTTATTATGAACAATAAAATTTAAGGGTTACCACTGAAACCCTTAAAGAAGAAGGGAATGATAATAACATTTACTGGGGGTGAGATTATAGAAAGTTTAATTGATAGAACTATATAATAATCACTATTTACTTAACATCAAAACATTCTTAATATTTGAGCATATATCTTTAATTTGCGCTTCAATCTCACCTTTTTCACGTTGAGTCTTTGTGCTACCGTATTGCCATATTGAATAGAATATCCAATTTTTATCCTCTAATTGTTTTTTCTTAATTAAATCTTTTTCCTCATCTTTATGATAGGTATCCCCGTTAAACTCAATTGCAAACTTATAAAAATGGTTATTTTCTGCATTAATAATTATAACGGGAATATCAACTTCTTTGGGAGCAATTATATTTCTATTATTAATTCCTACAATAACCTCATAAGTTTCGGTATCAATATAATTTATAAGATAAGATGCGAATATATTTCTGACTAAATTTTCACTATTGCTACCAATATTTCCATTAATCAATAGACTTTTGCTCATAGTTTTTCTTCCAGTACTTAATGTATTCTCGTAATTTCTTCTGTTAAATAATACTGCATTCTTCATTGCAGTTTCATGGTCTGCTAATAATCCTAGATCTTTTAGCTTAAAAGTCATTGTGCTATGCGAAATACCATAAATCTTTGCAATTTGATAAGTCGATAAATTACATATGTTGATTAAATAGTAGAATGCCCTGAAACAATCTTCTAAAGAGTAATATCCAATATTCGTATATAATTCTTTCCTTAAAGATTTATTCTTTTTGATGCTTTTATAATGTTTAAAAACATTTTTATACTCATATTCTTGTTCTACTGTAAAAGATAAAGTCCTAATGTTCTCATTGCTTACTTTATCTTTTAAGCCAGATAATAATTGTGCTTCTTTGACAAAGTTTTCTTTTACATCACTAAAATTATAACTGTAATTCCAGTTTAGTCCATAATACAGTGTATATGCTAAATTATGCGAAGCTTTTGATAATGGTTTTATTAACTTTCCAATTTCATCATAACCCATTTTTCGATAAAATCTTAACCAATAAAGAATATAAATATAGTCATCAACTGATTTAAATTCTCTTAAAAGGCTCTTTTTCATTCTTTCACTGGTTGTATTATTATAAAATTCAATCCACAAAGTTAAATCTTCATCTATAAGGTTTTTATCCACATTGAAATCATTAATCGAAAACATCTTACCCTCCCATGATTAAAAATAATATTTAATAACCCTTTATGATTTTACTTTAACATATATTTGCCAAATTAAAAATTGCTATTATTCCACAACGCTTTAACTGAATTACTTCTTACAAAGTATTTGGTAGTGTAGATTTTATAGTGTGTAAATGTATTATAATATGCTTATATTGGGTGCACTAAAATAACATCAAACAAATAAAATATGTTATTGAAATAATCAATCAATATTAACAAGATAGTGTTAGACATTAATAATATTAGAGATAAATATAATGTAATAAGATTTTAAATTCTATTAGGAGGTTAGTACAATGGGTGCAATAATTGGAGTTATTATTATTGCCATTTTAGCTTGGGTATTTTTTTCAAAAGTAGATGGAAATAAGAAAGTAAGTGGTACATGTTCTAGATGTGGGAAAAGTGATGGACTTTATGAAACTTGGAAAACCGTGAGTTATGATGGTGTTTCAGGGTCAGTTTTGGATAGCTCTGGATGCCGATATTGTGAGCAAATGGATAAAGATTTTGCTGTTGAAGAAAATCAGAAAATAAATGCAATTAATGCTATATGTACTAATTGTGGAAAAGCTAATGACACTTGGAATGAAAAAACAACAATTCTTAATGAAGAAAAAAAGAATAATCATGAATATGTATTTGTTGAATATGCCGAAGTTTGTACCCACTGCTCACATAAAAGAAATATTACGACTAGATGGGAGCCAAAATAATTATAATCAAGTGAAGAAGGCTAACAAGAGTATTGTTTTAGAATGGATTTTGAGAAAAGATGTTGTGCAAAATACAGCATCTTTTTATTTGTGTAAATTTAAGGGGATTAATCTTTATTATTTATATCATTGATAATGTATCATAACCTGTTAATGTTATAGTACATTATCAAATGTATTTAAGGCAGGTAAAATCAGTAATTTTCTTAAGATGTATATTTTATTCTGCATAATTATTATGAGACAGTCTTTATATTTCCATAAATCGGTATTAGTGGTATAATAATCTACGATATTATTACTAAAAAAAATTAGAAATATTAATATATGGTTTCAGAAAGTGGTGGTACGTATGAATCTAGTTACAACAGAAATTATAACGAGTGGGTTATCGGGTAGCATGTTCATGGTAGCAAAAGGATTAAAAAAGAGACCTTCGATAAGAAAGAAAATTTTTATCGTATCGAGCATTGTTTTAGCTTTAGCAATCATTACTTTGGCTATTAATGAGATATTTCTCAATTCCAATCTGAACATAGCTAATGGTAGTTTGATAATATTCTTCCCCGCAGTTTTTGTATTTATCATTTCTACCATGTCTTATTTTATTGATGATACGAAAACTTTAAATGAACACTTGGAAAAGTTTGCCGAAGAGAGAGAAGAACTAAATGAAAAAATAAAAAAAGAAAATAACGTTATGGATGTTATTAAGATTAATTTGAACCAGTTGAATGAATACTATACGATAAATAAGGTACAAGCTAAAAGAAGCTATACCTTTAGCATAACAATGATAGTTACTGGATTTGTCTTAATAATTGCAGGTGTTATTCTTTGGTTTTATGGAAAATTAGGATTGAATATTACTATAATAGCAAGTTTATCAGGTGTAATTGCAGAATTTATTGGTGCAACTTCATTGTTTTTATATAAAGAAAGTACAAAGCAAATACAAATATTCTTTGAAAAACTTTCATATTTACAGCATGTTATGCTTGCAGTTGAATTAGCTGAAAGGCTGAGCGATGATAAAAAAGGAGACCAAATTACAGCAATTATTTCATCACTTATTGAAAATAATAATACTAAACCTACTGTATAATAATGATTGTGAGTAGTGATGGTGTACATAAAGGAAGATTATATTGCGTATGTAGAAATAACTGAGAGTGAGAATACAGAGATAAGTGGGTAAGCAAAGGGAGTAAATATATATTGACCGGTGCAATTAGTGGAGAGCGGTTCAGCTATTCAGATAAGGATAAGCTAGAGGTATATATATATCAATGCAATTTATGTAAGCACTTCATTAAGGCGGGGAAATGTAGTGAGTTAGGAGAAGTACCAAAGGCTATAAGGGGCAATGAAATAGAGTGCAAAGTGTTTGTGCATTATAAGACTCCATAGAAAGCTCTCTAAAGGGTTAATATGTACGATGGAAGGGTAAGGTATGACCTTGCCTTTTTTATTGCAACAAACTGGAGATATGGTACAATAGATATAGGGAAAGTTTTCCATGAATTGAGAGGTGTTCACTAATTGAGTAAGGAGACAATATACCATTATACAAATTTAAACGCATTCAAAAGCATAATAGAGAATGGAGAAATGTGGTTTACGCGAGTTGATTGCTTGAATGACTTTAGTGAGTATAATTATTATAAAGATATTTTTAATATAGCAAGACACGAGTATGTTTTAGAGCGAGAAATTAAATCTACATATGACCTTGCATATCTTAACTCATTTGCTGATAATAGATTTATTAAAAGTAGAGATGCGCATTATAAGAAAACATTTACTTTTTCATTATCAAATATTGGAGATAGTATCCCAATGTGGAATTATTATTCAGATAAGTCGGGAATTGCTATAGGTTTTAATAAGGAACTACTTTTGATAGCATTAAGAAAAAAGTTAAATGAATATTATGCAATTACACAATGGGATATTGTATATAATTTGAGTGAACAGAAAGATACTATTAAATCTCAATTTGATAATATTATAGAAATTGCTAATGATCCAGAACTTTTAAAGGATGAAGATATTACAAAGACTACAAACAAAGTTGATTCAGTTATGTCGAATATGTGGGGCGAATCTCATATGTTTAAAGAGAATAGTTTTGAATATGAGAATGAGTTTAGAATCACTTTATGCAAATTTAAATCACATAAAATCGATGAAGAATTTGACAAAACTCACTATATTGTAACTGGGCATAATATTAAACCAGTAATCAAAATAAAAATTGCTGAAAACTGGAGTGACATATTAACAGATATAATCATTTCCCCCCTTAATCAAAGCAATAATATTATTGAAAACATTCATGACTTCTTATCTGTAAATAACGCAAATATCGATACGAATAGAATAATAAAATCTAAATGCCCTATAAGAAATTTGTAATTATAATACTTGTGAAATAAATATATGGATGCTACACCTTCTACAATTAGAGGGTGTTTTTTTATTTATTTTATTCATTATGTATATTTTATTTAAGTTTTTAAACTAGTATATATAACCACAAATATTCAGAGGGAGGGTATAGTATGGGGAATGATTTCTTGAAAATAACAGATGTTGCCATGATATTAAATGTCGGGAGAGTTACGGTATGGAACAAGATTAAGCGTGGAGAGTTGAAGGCAATGAAAGTGAGCAGAGACTACCGCATATTCGAACATGATTTAATGGCGTATATCGCCAAATGTAATAAGAAAGAGGAGGATGATGTAAATGTTTAAGAGCGAAGAAGAATTAAGAGCCGAGGCGAGGAGATTTGAAGAAGAGAGCAAAGCAAAGAGCCTATTATCTATTAAGAATAAGCTGATGGGTGTTAAGGAAGAACCAAAGATTGAGCGTATCTCGTACGAAGAGGCAATGGCACAAGGAGATGTTAAGACAATGCTCGCCTATAAACTTGGCACTTTTAGAGAGCAGGACAGACAGCAGGAGCAAGCGGAATTGTTCAAGGGGGATATAAGTGAGATAACCAAAGAATACCGAGGAATAGAAGCGAAGATTAATGCTCAAAAGAGCATTGTTGAGAAGTCGATTGAGTTAGCAAAACAAGAACTTAAAAGTGAGGTAGAACAAAAGCTAAAGGATTTTAGAGGTATGCGTGGCGGTATGGCAGAAGAGTTGATAAGAGTCGACTATTATAAAGCATTGGAAGGCATTGAAGATACAGAGCAAATTAAATCATTAAAGAAAGAGTTATTGAGGCTCACAGATAGAAGAGTATTGCTACAAAATGCAGTAAATCGTTATGTTGAGGAGAATAAAGACATAATTGCGGAAGAACAGCGGAAGAAAAAGGTACTTGAAATTAATCGGGCAGGCATTTTAGATTTGATGGACTAATGGAAGGGTAAAACCTTCCTTTTTTTATTATTGAGATAGAGAGAGGTGAAATAATGAGCAGAGTAGCTAATTATCGACTATTAGAGAATGCAGATTATAGTGATTTCAATATAATGCGTGGATTAATAAAAAATATGGGTGCATTGAAGAAACAGGCGGGAACAGGCGATATGGTTGCATTATCAATCTATATAGATTTGAAGGAGGCAATATATAGCGGGAATAGTGAATTGAGTAGTAAGCAAAGGCAAGCGGTACATTTGAATTTGGTGCATGGTATTCCACAGGAAGATGTTGGAGAGATTATGGGATTGACTCAACGCACTGTTAATCACCATGTGAGAAAAGGCATTGATGGAGTTATAAATTTTCTCATGCAGGAGGTGGAGGAATGATGACAAAATTCTATTCAGATAGACCTGACTTATATTTTGTCTTACCGATTGCTGCCGATTTTCCTATAACCTCATTGAAGGTTATGAACTCTGGAGTGGACTTTGATAGCAATGGTGAGTTTGTCACGACTGACAAGACTTTAATTTCGTGTTTAAGGCACTATATTGAGTTAAGAAGTAAGTATTGCAGGATTGAGGAAAAGAATTTTAACAGCTTATAGAACCTGTTGGTAATGTTAGTATTTACAGTTATGTTGTAAGTAGTGTGTAAGATTTTATTTATAGTGAGGAAGCGAAAGGCTTCCTTTTTTGCATTAAAAATTTGGGTTGAACTTGGTTATGTTTATAATAGGAGGGGATTTTATGGGACAAATAGTGATTAACTTGGAAACAGGTGCAGTTAAGGAATATACAAATGAGGACGGTTTAAGATGCTCAACAAAGTCAAGCAGAGCAAAGGGTAAAAAGTATTTTGAGAATATACAGAAAGATGATATGTTTAAACTCCATAATCAAGAATTAGGTGGATTCATATTTACAATTTACGAGATAGGTAAGGAGTTCAATAAGCATGATGAGGTGCTTACACAATCAGATTTGACGAGACTTGTGTTTATAAGCACATATGCCAACTTTGATGGGGTGCTGATGGAAACTCAAAAGACAGTAATGAGTAAGAAGAAACTTCAAGAACTCACTGCATTAAGCAGGAGCAGGTTTCAAGAGTTGTACAGTAAGTTGCTAAAATTAAAAATACTTTTGGAACAGGATGGAAAAATTCTGATGAATGACTCATACTTCTTCAAAGGTCATATTAAAGACCATGATGTTGGTATTGCGGATAGCTGTACGAGAATTTACGTTAATACTGTTCGGGATTTGTACAGTTGTACTCCTACAGCCTCGCATAAGGTATTAGGGGTATTATTTAGAATGATTCCATTCCTTAATATAGAGTTTAATATTGTTTGCCATAATCCTGCCGAGAGGATTGCTGATGAAGTAAAGCCTATGGTATTGGGTGAACTTGCTGATAAGTTGGGGTACTCTTCGGAAAGTGTCGGCAAGTTAAAAAAGGAGTTACAAAGTATTAAGACAAAGGAAGGTAAGCAAGTAGTATTGTTTAACACTTATGGGGAGGACAAGCGTACGTTTAAAATCACAGTTAATCCTAAGGTTATATATGGAGGTAAGGATTTCGAGAAGGTTGAAGTGCTCGCAATTCTATTTAAGTAGGGGGGAGTATTCCCCTACTTTTTTTATGCTAAAAATTATTCTCACGTGTTAAAGAGGCAGTTTTAAAAATACACGTACTTTCGGGAACAAATTAAGGCAGATACCCGTATTTTTGAGAACAGGTATAAAACCTGTAAAGTGTTGCGGTTAAAGAGTTAGAACGTTAATTGCAAGAGTTATTTCCTCTTATCATATGCATTAAGATAAATTCTATTACCCATTCATTTCACTTCGTTACATTCATCGGTATCCCCCCTTTCATTCCCCAAGGGGAAAAGCAACTACACTTCGTTCCGTTGCCACTTCTAAAAAATTATTTATAATATTTACAAATCTAAAGAGGCAAATCATTTATTTAAATATTGATTAAGTAAGGTAGTGGAGGGAGCGACAGCGACCTCATGAGCAAAGCGAATGAATTAATTGATATCTCTTCCTATTAAATAAACTTATTTTATATAACCATTAAGAATTTACGTCAAACGGGGGTTATGTTATTTAGGAGGTGTAAATGAAAACTAAAGTTTGTATGGTCAGGGCAAAAAGGTTGCAGAAGGTGTGTAAAACAGTCGCATAAAGTGTAAATCAAATATATTTGGGTTTTGTTGACATATGTCAGAAGTACCGCTACGATTGACGAATTAAACAATGATTATCAAGGAGGCGGATAAAATGGTTTGCATTTATCAACGTGTGTCAACAAAAAAGCAAAGTACAGGAAGGCAGGAGTTTGTATTTGATTTAAGTAGCATAAAGGCAGATAAGGTATATAGTGACAAGATGAGTGGTGCAAAGGCTGACAGACCGCAATTAAATCAATTGAAATTAGATGTTAATGATGGAGACAAGATTTATATTGAGAGCATAAGCAGATTGGGTCGTAACGTAGATGATTTGAGAGACCTATGCAGGTACTTCAAGGATAAAGGAGCAGTAGTGTACTTTATGAAAGAGGGTTTTAACACAGAGGGTAATATGTATCAGTTCTTGCTTACAGTTTTGGGAGCAGTTGCAGAGATGGAGCGGGAGTTGATTATTAGCAGGGTTATAGAAGGCATAGAAAATGCACAGGTAAATGGTACAAAGTCGGGTAAGCCAATAGGTAGACCTAAAAGGGAGCTGCCAAAGAACTTCAATAAATATTACCAGCAATGGAAGGATAAGAGCATTACTGCAACAGAGTTTGCAAAGCTACTACAATGCAGTAGGCAAGGATTGTATAACTATGTTAAGTTGCATGAAGAAAATATCCCGAACATTTGCCCGAGGTAAAGATGTTAGCCAGTTTGTTTAGGTTTAGGAATTAGTTTTCTCTTCCGTTGAAGGTTTAGTTATAAAAATATATAAAACCTCATGGAAGTCCTGTAAAGCCTTTTCAGAAGGCTGATTTGTTTCAATAATAGTATAGTTAATTCTACTCATTAACCTCACCCCTTTCATAGAAACATAACCCCGTTTGATGAAGTTTCTTAATGATGAGATGAGGTAAAAAAGGTCTTAAATGGCTATAGATGGAGGGAAGTTATGGATATAAAGGGTATAAGTACAATTGCAATATATTTGAGGAAGTCCCGAGGAGATGAAGGTGAAGATGTATTATCAAAACATAGAGAAAGATTAATAGGGTATGCTCAAAGTAAGGGTTGGAAGTATGAAACATTCGAAGAAGTAGCGAGTGGTGAGCGTTTATCAAGTAGACCTATAATTCAGAAATTGCTTGATTTAGTTGAACAAGGTTTATTCCATGGAGTTTTAGTAGTAGATTATGACAGATTAAGCAGAGGCGGAACAAAAGATTTTGGAGAGATAGTAGAGGTATTTCAATATGCGAATACACTTATAATCACACCTGAAAGGGTTTATGATGTAAATGACAGTAATGACCGTACTATGTTAGGAATACAAGGAATTATCTCAAATGCTGAATATGAAAAAATCAAAATGAGGCTTGTAGGTGGGAAGAAAGATGGAGCGAAGCAAGGAAAATGGACAAATGGGAAGCCTCCTTTTCCCTATGAGTACGAGAGAGAAATTATAACTGATGAAGAAGGTCGAGTAAAAGTAAGAGGAAAGGTTATAGTCAATCAAGATAAGAATGAGATTTATAAAGCAATAAAACAAAGATATTTAGTGGATAAGAAGGGCACTCAGGAAATTGCAATATGGTTGAACAATCAAGGCATTCCTTCACCTAATGGTACGGTTTGGCATAACAACGCAATTAAGAGACTTTTGGTGCATGAGTTTCATTTTGGTAAAGTGATATATGGTAAAAATAAGTGGAAGAAAGACCGAGATGGTAAAAAGAAGATTGTAAGTACAAGAGATGAAAGTGAATGGTCGATGGGTGAAGGAGAACATGAGCAATTAAAAACAGAAGAGGAGCATGAGGATATTTTAAGAAGATTATCACAAAACAATAAAATACCAAAACGGAGCAGACAAGGGGCATACCCTACTACAGGATTAATGTTTTGTGCAAAGTGTGGTCATATGATGAAGTATTCTGTTGGGCGATTAGAGGCTAAAACAGGGAAGGCATATGATTATACCAAGTGTGGACATCTAAACCCGTATGGAGCAAAATGCACGCAACAAGGGGTAAAGATGGATGAGAGTTTCTATGAAGGATTGTATACACTCATTCTTAATAAGTTTATTGACGACAGTCGTTTAGATGATATACAGAGCAAGAAACGGGAGCAAAATCAGGGTAAGGCGCTATTTAAGAGAAAGAAAACAGAGTTAGAGGAGAGTGAGAAGGCGTTAAGCAACATTATGGAGGCATTTGAGAATGGTATTTACACAATGAGCCAGTTTGCAGAACGTAAGAAAGTAAGAGATGAGGCAATAAATAAATTGAGGAGAGAACTAATTGAAATGGAAAAAGAAAATCAGAGCTCAAAGACATATAGTATAGATGTGTTGAAGCAAAAGGCAAAAGAGTTTAAAAAAGGTTGGGAAAATTCAGTAAGCTCAAATGAGAAAAATCTGTTACTTAAATCAATCATTAAAAGGATTGATTATGACCGAGAAGGTGATAATATAAGTTTCAATCTAACATGGATGTAAGCTTAAACATGGGGTTAGATATCCCATGTTTTTATTCTTAATAGGATTAGAATAAAAAAAATCTTAAATATGGTAATATTTAATTAAGACAAAGCACTCATTCTGGTTTGAGTCGCTAAAAATGGTTATACTTATATTGTTAAATATTACTTTCAAAAGAAAAATATAGAGGAAGGTACAATTGCATGAGTAGGTCAATTGAGTCACAAAAGCTTATTAATGAAAAAACTATACAAAGATATATTTTTGAAGAATTAAATTATGGAAATAAGGATGTCTTGAAAGAATTCTATCCAGATCGCATATTAAAGTCGTTAGATAACAGAAAAATAAAAGTAATTATACCTGAATATAAACTAGAATGTAAAATAGTAAAAGACGGAAAAGAGCAATTGCTTAATACAATTACAGACTTTAGAATCATCTATAATGATAATAGCGCTCATAATGTTGAAGTTGAGTGGATTACCTCCAGATTCGCAGAGCATAAACAAGAAGTTTATGATAATTTTTATAAGAATGGCAAAGGTTTCTTAATTGTTTTAGATGATGATTCTTCCGACAATTCTAAAGTAAGCTATATAGATAATTCAGATGTTAAAAGAATTTCCGCAGAAAAGTTTGCGTATTGGTATGCTTCAAAGTCAAAACATATCGTTGATGAAACTATAAGGAATTATGTTCCTAACTATATACCAAAGAATCAAAGAGTATGGTTAATCTATTTACCGAGTAGTGGTGCATATAGCAAGAATAGTATGTCAGACTATTTAACATGTGGTAGGAAAAAAGGTAAATGGGCATTCACATATTCAAATAAAGGCAAACATATGGCAAATATTTTAGAAATTTGTAGTGGAGACATTGCAGTTTTTATTTGGGGATTAAATATGTTGAATGGAACGCATCAAAGACAGATAAGTATTAATAATGATTGGTATGTTAGCGGAGTAGATTTAGCAAATATTACAAAAGGGTATTATTGTGATTTTGGTGATGATACATTCGAATCAGATGAATGGAAAGCGAATAGAATTACTGAAAACAAAGAATATATGCATTACTTTAACTTTGATAGAAAATTTCTTTTTACCTCAATAGAGAATAGAAATATTAAATCAGAACAAAAGATATTATATAAAGATAGTATTAAGGGTATTACAAATAGACAATCAGACCTCGAAGGTGTAATTGAACAGTTTGCTTGGTCACTTAATAATCAAGGTGCACCTGCTGAAATTTCGATTAATCAATTAAATGCAATAATAAAACATTTAGGATTATTGCGTTAATACAAATTAAGTTAATACTAAACCACTGTTGTTAATAGATATAAACAGTGGTTTTATTTTTTACTAATAATTCTTTATATCGTGAATATAATTTAGAAAGTGTGTTATGCGTGGGGGGATAATTTTGCAATACAATTTTCCTAATAAATTATATAATGTTATTTATGCAGACCCACCATGGAAATATAAAAATAAAATGCCCCAGGATGGTGGTAGAGAGTGTTTAGAACTTGGAAGATATTATGATACCATGGATACAGAAGATATTATGAAAATACCTGTCAAAAAAATCTGCCATAAAGATTGTGCATGCTTCTTATGGGTAACTGATAGTCATTTACATGATGGATTACAGGTACTTAAGTCGTGGGGATTTACATATAAGACAATAGCATTTGTGTGGGTGAAAAAAACAAAAAACGGAAAAGAAGCTGTAACTACTGCGCCTTGGACATTAAAAAGTACAGAAATCTGTTTACTGGGAACCCGAGGTGGAATGACAAAATATAAAGCTGCCAACAATGTTAGAGCACTTACTGAAGCAGAAAAAACGATTCATAGCAGGAAGCCGGATGAAATCAGAAAAAAGATTATGCAATTATTTGGTGGTATACCCAAAATAGAGTTATTTGCAAGAGAATATGTAGAAGGATGGGATTCTTGGGGAAACCAACTTCCATAATGGCTCTTTCGTGTATAACATGAACTTTACTGGAAAATAAGCAAAATAAGTTATTTTATAAGCAAAACTTCAACAAACAATATTAATAGTTTTCTTCGTATGTAGTAGATTTATAATTTAATCGTTTTAATAGCCAGAACTAATATCTTTAGTTGCTGGTTTTTTTTATTTACTTTACACATACTAAATTTGATAAAAATTATAAATTACTAATTATGAAGAAAGAAGGTGATATTATGACACAAAACAGAAAAATGCCCAATAGATTGTTACAAGAAAAATCTCCATATTTGCTTCAACATGCATATAATCCTGTAGATTGGTACCCTTGGGGTGGCGAAGCCTTTGCGAGAGCTGTAGCAGAAGATAAACCTATCTTTTTATCTATTGGGTATAGCTGATTTGCTGTTAATTACGCACTTGTCATTGGTGTCATGTTATGGAGCGGGAATCCTTTGAGGATGAAGAGGTAGCGAGAATTCTCAATAAACATTTCATAGCTATTAAGGTAGACCGTGAAGAGAGACCGGATGTAGATCATATTTATATGAGTGTGTGTCAAGCCATGACAGGACATGGAGGATGGCCGCTTACTATACTGATGACTCCTGATCGCAAGCCTTTTTATGCAGGGACTTATTTTCCTAAAACCTCTAGAGGAGGCTACCCAGGTATAATAGAGATTTTAGAGCATGTTAAGGATGCCTGGAGCAATGAAAAAAATACCTTGGTGGAATCTTCTGATAAGATTATGAAACATATGGATATAGAGTTTGGAACCCAAAATCATAGAGAGATAAATGAAGAGGCTATTGATGCTGCAGTTTCTGGCTTTTCTAGCAATTTTGACAAAGTATATGGAGGTTTTGGAAGTGCACCTAAATTTCCTACGCCACATAATCTTATGTTCTTGCTCAGGCACTCCGTACAATTCAAAGATACTAAGGTGCTGGATATGGTTGAGAAAACTCTGGAATCTATGTACAGAGGGGGTATGTATGATCATATAAGCTTTGGCTTCTCAAGGTACTCCACGGACAGAAAATGGTTGGTGCCTCATTTTGAGAAAATGCTGTATGATAACGCACTACTGGCATTTTCCTATATTGAGGCGCATCAGGCAACGGGCAAAGAACCATATAAGAGGGTTGTTGAGCAGATATTTGAATATGTACTGCGGGACATGACATCCCCTGAAGGGGGCTTCTACTCTGCTGAGGATGCTGATTCGGAAGGTGTGGAAGGCAAGTTTTATGTTTGGACACCTGAGGAAATCGTGGATGTCCTAGGTGATAAAGACGCCAAAGAATTTTGCAAAATGTATGACGTAACACAGAAGGGCAATTTTGAAGAATCAAACATACCGAACATTATTGGTAACAATACATCCTTTGAAGAAGTGACTAAGCTTCCATTGGATAGCATGAGGAGAATGCTTTTCGAGCATCGTGAAAAAAGAATTCATCCATACAAGGACGATAAGATATTAACTGCTTGGAATGGGCTGATGATAGCTGCTTTGGCCTATGGGGGCAGGGTGTTTGGGAATGAAAGCTATATGGCAGCTGCTAAAAAGGCAGTGGGCTTTATACAAGATAAACTTATTAGGGCGGACGGAAGACTCATGGCTAGATATAGAGAAGGTGAAACCGCATATCTTGGTTATTTGGATGACTATGCTTTCTTGGTATGGGGATTAATCGAGCTTTATGAAGCAAGCTTTGATATCAAGTACCTTGACCTGGCAGTACACTTAAATGATGACATGATAAAATACTTTGGCGACGAGGACAAGGGTGGTTACTTCATTTATGGAAGTGATAGTGAGCAGCTTATTGCAAGGCCAAAAGAGGTATATGATGGAGCGACGCCTTCGGGTAATTCTGTTGCAGCTTTAAACTTAATGCGTCTTGCAAGACTTACAGGCAACACAGAGCTAGAAGTTGAGGCAGAGAGGGTATATGGTGCCTTTGCAGATAAAATAAACAATTATTCTATGGGGTACACATATATGCTTATGGCATTAATGTTCTCCCGGGGCAAGGGAAGTGAGATTGTTATTGTAGGAGATAGGAACAGCGCTTCTGTCCAAAGCTTTATCGATAAAATCAATAAGAGCTTTATGCCATACTCGGTTGTGGTTGTGAAGGATGTAGATGAAGCAGAAGCCTTAAAGAAACTGGTTCCTTATACTGAAGGCCAGAACATGGTGGATGATAAAGCTACGGCTTATATATGTGAAAACTTTGCTTGCAGGACACCCATAACTGACGTCAATAAATTGAATGAAGCCTTTAGCTAGTAAATAATTCACAAATATTTACAAAACCATATTGACTTTGACTAACAGTGTTAGTATAATTAATTTATACTAACACTGTTAGTTTTGTTTTAGGAGGTTTTTTTATGAATACAGGAATGAATACTGCTAATTGGATGGGCATAATTTCAAACATTATAAGTGCTATTGCATTTATAATCATTTTACTTGGATTTAAAGGTAAGCAGCTGCCTATATATAATGAAAAGCTGTACTTTTATATATTATTTATTTTGGGTTTTGCAATGTCTATTTTGGCAGGCTTTAGAGATTTTCCGGATGGCCATTTCAAATTGCCGCAAATTATGCTTTGGACCCTGATGTTGTTGGGCTTTATGGCATTTGCATTGGTTGTAAGCTTGCTCTTTAAGCTTAAGCTTCCCATTGGTTTAAACTATAGTACGGCTTTTACATTGTTGTCTATCATTATTGTAAGCAAGTGGATACTTACCCGCTCTTATCTCTTATTCAAATTTTTTACAAATACAATGGGATAAATACTCAAATAATCAATGAGGTGAATAAATGGAGAAAAATGTGAACTTAGAAGGCAGCAAGAGGGACACTAATACGAAACAAAAGATACTGGAAGTGGCCATAAACTTATTTGCAGAGAGGGATTTTAACTCGGTATCTATAAGAGAAATTGCTAAGGTTGTTGGGATAAAAGGAAGCTCCATATACAATCATTTTAATAGTAAGGAGGATATACTAGATGCAATTTTGGAATATCATAGGTCAGCCTCCGACACGGTTTTTGATGGCTACTTTGAAGCACCTAAAATAAGCTATGAAGCAACGCATATGTCCCTAGAAATAATATTGCTGTCCTCGATGCTAACCTCTATGAAATTTATGGAGATGCCTAATATGGATAAGATATTTAAGATTCTATCCAAGGAACAACTGAATAATGATAAAATAAGAAGTTTTTTTCTTCAGGAATATATCATTAAGCCAAGAGAAGAGCTGGAGAAGGTTTTTGGGGAGCTTACCAAAAGGGATATGGTGAAGGATATAGATCCAAAGCAGCTGGCTGCTGAGTTCCATGCTTATGTAATATATAGGTTCTATGAGAATTATATGCTCGGAAGAGACAAGGAATTGGATTTTGAAGCCATGAAAGATGATTTTGGAAAGCACATAAAATTCTTCAGTGATGCGATAGAAAAGGAAATTAAATAAGGAAGTGGATGTAAATTGAAGATTTTAGCCGTTATGGGAAGCCCTAGAAAGGGAGAAAGCTATAAGGTGCTGCAGCTTATTGAGGCAAGACTGCAGCAAAAAGAGGATGTAGAGTTTGAGAGTATTTTATTAAAGGATTATAATTTGGGTCAGTGTAAGGGCTGTCACCTATGCATATTTAAGGAGGGACACCAATGTCCCCTAAATAACGATATGCCCAAAATCGAGGAGAAAATGCAGAATGCAGATGGCATCATAATGATAACTCCTCTTTATTCTCAACATGTAACTGCTCTATTAAAAAATTATATTGATCAGCTGTCATATTTGTGGCACAGACCTCGCTACTTTGGTAAAAAGGCTATGGTTATAGCGACGGGAGGGGCAATATTCAAAGGAACACTGAATTTTATGGCGGAAACAGCCAAAAGATGGGGATATCATGTCACAAACAGAATAGGAATACCTCATCTGGACTCACTTACAGACAGCTTTAAAGAAAAGATTTTGACTAAGCTGGACAAGGAAGTTGATGGCTTCTATGCCAATATAAAAAATGGCAGGCACCCAATTCCAAGTTTTGGTGATGTGATGTGGTTTGAAATGTGGAAAGGAAATTCAATAGTCCTGAAGGATTCCTATCCTGCGGATTATGAATATTGGGCTGAAAAAGGTTGGATTAATGGAAGCTATTATTATTCAACGAATATTAGTGTTTGGAAAAGGCTTGGGGTGAAGCTTGTTGGTATTTTGGGCAGCAACTATATGAAGAAAATGTATAAAGGCTACTAAATAAAAACATGGAGCTTGAGAAGTAGTAACAAAGAAAAGAAATACTTGTAATAGAGTATTTCTTTTCTTTTTGTACTACTCATTTAGTCTTTTTCCTAAAAGAAATCCTCCATCGATTGAGTTTTGATGCTGAAAAATAGGGACAACGCCCCCGATTACTTCGCTTAAATTATTCTTTATGGCATAGTTATGCCAAGGCATGAGCCTGTTATACTCCTCGGTGCTAAGAATACTTTGGTCCAAAAGCAATTGAATAACAACAGGATATATTGCTCGTTCATTGCCATCTGTGATTTTGATGCAAATACCCAGTTTCTTTTCTATTAAGCCTAAACAATATACAGCTTCACAGCCTACCTTTGCCACAATCTTTGGTCTAGTTGCAAGCATAAGCTCTGTATCAAACTCATGATCCCCAGCTACCATTTCAGGATATTCCAGCATTGACTCTACGATTTTCTTACATGATTTGAAGTAGGGATGATCAGGCTGTTGAGCATAATCTACCAAACGAGCATAGGAAAGGGCTATTTTGTTTATAGGTAGAAGATAAACAGGAACTCCGCATCCATCAATACCAAGGGGGATCTCGTCAGGCTCCATATCTGCAAATTCAGCAATTGATTCAAGTATTTCTCTTTGAACAGGATGATTAACATCGTTATAATTTTCAAGTGTATAGCCTCTAAACTTTGCCAGTGCAAGCATGCCGACATGTTTGCCGGAACAGCTGCAATGTAGAGATGTAGGAGTTTTGCCTTCGGCTTCCAGCCGCTTTCTTTCATCCTCGTTGTAAGGCTGCATGATACCGCATTGAAGACTCTCTTCGCCAATACCAATCTTATCAAGAATACCTAAAGTAGCTTGCTGATGTACCTCTTGACCGGCGTGTGATGCACAGACCAAGGAAATTTCCTTTTTTGACAGTGAAAATATGTCTGCTGCACCTGAGTGAACCAGTGGAATGGCTTGTATTGGTTTTGCGGAAGAACGGAAATATACTTGAGTTTTGTAATCGCCTATATTAAAAATAACTTTGCCTGTTGAATCAGATACGCAAATAAAACCAAAATGTATACTTTCTACATAATTGCTTCTAGTGACGGCAGCTAATGGGTACATTGTTTTTCCTCCTTTCTATGAAAGATATCGCCTATTTGAAGGTCAGCACCATAATTGCTATCATGAATATCAAAAACCGGTATGGTATGACCGATTAATTTTCCTTTGTGATTCTTTAATGGTGGTTGAATCCATTTTTCTAACTTTTCCATGGCAATATCACTAAGTACGCCTAGTTCCTTTAATAAGTGGGTAGCGACTGGGTAAACCCCTCTTTCATTGCCATCAGATATTTTTATACAGATGCCAAGCTGTTTTTCGGGAACCGCTATGCAATATATTCCCTCTGCTCCAACCTTGCCTATGACTCTGCCATTTGTATTGGTAATTAACTCAGTACAGAATTCCTTATCTCCGTTTATCATTCGAGGATTTGCCTTCATTGCATCCGCAATCCTGCCAAAGGCCTCACTAAACAACCCAATTTCATTGTTCCCTAAAGCCAGAAATGCATAAAGTCTTGCTACTTGGCTTATAGGTAGCGCAAAAGTAGGAACCCCGCATCCATCAATGCCTACAGATATGTCATCATGTTTCATGCTCAAAATTTTAGCTATAGTTTGCAGGATTAATTGCTGAACAGGATGCTCCAGTTCTGTGTAATTTTCTATGGGATATCCATAATATTTGCACAGTGCAAGCATGCCTGCATGTTTACCAGAGCAGCAATTATAAAGTTGAGATGGACGTTCGCCCTTTTTAATCAAATCCTTCATCATATCTTGATTGTATGGATTCGCAACTCCACACTGTAGGTGTTTTTCGCTTAAACCAATTTTCTTTAGAATAGAGTCCACTGCTTCTCTGTGGAAATCTTCTCCGCTATGGGAGGAGCAAATGATAGCCAGTTCTTTCTCAGAAATTCCAAAGGTGTCAAGTGAACCAGAGCTAGCTAGTGCAACAGCTTGTATAGGTTTGCCGGAGGAGCGCATATAGACTTTGATATCTTTTTTATCTGTGCTATACAATTCTTCGCCATTACTATCTACAACGCTTATGTATCCTTTGTGAATACTTTCAATAACATGGGAGCGAGTTAATACTACAAGTGGCTGCATATGTTCTCCAATCCTTTAGTAAATATATTTGTTAATATTATGTGTCAAATGCTTAGTAATAATTAAACACTTAATTAGGCTGAATAAAAAGAGATAGAGGTAATTCCTCTATCTTGGTTTCAAAGCTATTTTAATTATAGTTTTTAGGCTTCCATTCTTCCCAGATGTGTCCTACCTTTTCTATGGACTCTACTAATGTCTTTTCACCGGGATGCCAATCGCAAGGAGCTAACTCACTAGTTTGCACATAATTTTGAAATGCTTGAAGCTGTCTGAGTATTTCTTCGGAAGATCGTCCGATAGGCGGCGTCAAAAGCTCCATTCCATGAATAAAGCCCGTGGGATCAATTATAAATGTACTTCTCAAGTTTTTACCTTGAGCAGGATCATTTACATCATACATTTTGCCAATTTCGCCATTGCCATCAGACAACATAGGAAAAGGTATTCCGCCCACAACCATTTTTGATAGTTCAATCTCATTCCATACCTTATGAGAGTATACACTATCAACGCTTATTGCCAGTATTTCAGTATTAAGACTTTGGAATTCACTATAGCGAACCGCTAAGCATGCTAATTCAGTTGGTCAAACAAAAGAGAAGTCTCCAGAGTAGAAAAAAAGAATAATCCATTTTCCGGGAAAACCTGATAAAGAGACACTTTTCATTTGTCCATTAATTAGGGCATTGGCTGTAAAGCCTGGTGCATTGCTTCCAACTATCATAAAAGCCTCCTATAAATCATTAATTTAATATAAGGTCAGCATATAAATATTCTTAAATTATTTATTCTCCACCTATCCATTGCAATTTTAGTATTGAGCTTTACATTGATTTTTATGTAAGGAGCATTATAAAAATAGGAAGGAAATGGTTCTTTGCCTAATAATAATTCATTGTAACCTTTTCTAATTTAGGACATAGCATGATAGTGTAAAAGGGCTTGCTTGGAGGCGATTAAATGGCTTATGGAAATAGCACTGCATTAATTCCTGTCACAGCCCCTATAAAACCTGTGGTAAATCCTATCAGTGGTTTTTTGGGAGGATTAGGCGGTAATTGGTGGGTCTTGGTATTACTGTATTTACTGTTTTCTAATAAAGGTTCTTTGGGAGGTAAAGGAGTACTAGGCAGTTTGGGCAATTTGGGTAATATAGGGGGTTTATTAAGTAAATGGTGGGTATGGGTCATAGTATTATGGCTTATTCAACAACCAGGTACTGGCGGCTTAGGCAGTTTGGCAACACCTGGAGGACTTGGAGGTATAATTAACGGTTTTGGCGGCATCGATGGCATAGTTAAAAACCTAGGTGGAGTGGATGGTATAATTAAAAACTTAGGTGGCATCGAGGGTATAACTAAAAACTTAGGTGGTATAGAGGATATTATTAATAGCCTAGGTGGAATCGAAGGCATAATGGAAAAAATGGGCGGTTTGAATGGCTTGTTAGCTAATGGAACCAATCGTTAGTGAGATATGAAATAAAGGATGTATGTGATATACATCCTTTATTTCTGTTGAAGTAATTCTATAAAATTCTTTAATATCCTAGCTGTTATACCCCAAATGATTTTACCATCATATTCGTAGAAGTATACAGGATATGTGCCTTTTGCCCAGGGGTAATCCCGACCGTATTGTACCTTTTCAAAGGGAAAATCATCATGGGGTTCCATAATTACATCCAAATAGCTGCATTTTGGTTCATGGTTTTTAAGAAATTCTAGTGGAATATAAAAAACTTCTTCCACCTCGAATTTACTGAAGGTGTTTTGGTAATCATATAAACTAGCAGCAAATGGATAAATGATTGTATTAAAGGGTGTAATTAATGTGTCGAGTTCACCTAATATCTCCAGGTTTTCTTCCTTTATAAGCAGTTCCTCGCAGGTCTCACGAATTACTGCCTGAACAGGAACTTCCCCATATTCAATTCTGCCTCCGGGGAAGCATATCTCACCTGGCTGCTTAAGCAAGCTTTGGGAACGCACTTGGAATAAGATACATGGCTGGTCTTTATAATTAATTATAGGTATTAATACGGAAAATTCCTTATAATCGCTATAATCATTAACCCGGGGCTTGTGATTTCTAATAATGTCTAAATTCATATTAAAACCTCTTAATAAATTTGGTTAATGTGTTATAAACCCCATTATAGCATAGGTTGCAGCACCATGAAAGGCACTGTGAGGTACAAATAAAAAGAAGTAAATGGAAATTTCAGAAAAGTATAACATTTGATTTTTAGTACATTATTTTAACATTAGTGTTGAGCAAAAAAATTGGAAATGGTATGATAATTTTGTGAGTAATAAAATTCTACTATATAAATGCATATTATTTGCTTTGTATAGTAAAATAAGGCTGTAAATAATTTTTATCTGAGGTTATTAATGGCAAACTAATAATGAGGGAGATGCCCTCGACATATAAAAGGAGGAAATTAAATGCATAAGAAACTTTTTATTCCCGGTCCAGTTGACGTAAGGGAAGATGTATTACTGAAAATGGCTACACCACAAATTGGTCATAGGTCAAAGGCTGCATCAACACTACAAAAGGGTATTGCTGATAAGCTAAAGAAGGTATTCCAAACTGAAAACACAATCATTCTTTCAACTTCTTCAGGAAGCGGTCTTATGGAAGCTGCTATCAGAAGCTGTACAAGAAAGAGAGCAGCAGTATTCTCAGTAGGGGCTTTCGGTGACAGATGGTACAAGATGGCTAAGTCAAACGGAGTACCTGCTGACAAGTTCTCTTCAGTACCAGGTCAACCAACTACAGTTGCTATGGTAGATGAAGCTTTGGCAACAGGCAAGTATGACGTAATAACAGTTACTCATAATGAAACTTCAGCAGGTATCATGAACCCTGTAGCTGAAATTGGAGAACTTTTAAAGTCAAAGTATCCAGAAGTATTGTTTTTAGTTGATACTGTAAGCTCAATGGGCGGAACAGACATTAAGGTTGATGCATGGGGAATTGACGTTTGTATCACATCAACACAAAAGTGCCTTGGTCTACCAGCAGGTATGGCAATTTGTTCAGTAACAGAAAGATCAATTGCAGCTGCAAAACAAGTAGAAAACAGAGGCTTATACTTCGATCTAGTTGAGCTTTATGATTATGTAATAAATAAAGATAACCAATATCCTTCAACACCATCATTAGCACACATGTTTGCATTAGACTATCAATTAGATAGAATTCTTGCAGAAGGTATTGAAAACAGATTTGCTAGGCATATTGAAATGGCAAGTTATGTTCGTGATTGGGCAAGAAAGTACTTTGCAATATTTGTTGAAGATGAAAAGTGTTTATCAAACACACTTACAACAATCAAGAATACAAGAGGCATCAGCGTTAGTGATTTAAATAAGCAGCTTGCAGATAGAGGCTATGAAATCTCAAACGGTTATGGAGATCTAAAGGATGTTACCTTCAGAATTTCTCATATGGCTGATTATACTTTAGATGAAGTTAAGGAATTAATCAGAAACATCAATGAAATATTAGGACTTTAAGGGGTTGAATTTAATGGTAAGAATACTTGTTGCAGACGGTATGGAGCAAGCGGCTATTAATGAATTAAAAGAAAGCGGCTTTGAGGTTGTTGAGCAGTTCTATGAAGTAGAAGAGCTAAAACAACAAATAAAGGAGTTTGACGTTATAGTTGTTAGATCAGCTACTAAGGTTAGAGAGCCTATTATTGATGCAGCCTTGGAGACAGGAAGACTTAAGCTTATCATCAGAGGCGGCGTAGGTGTTGACAACATAGATGTTGAATATGCTAAGTCGAAGGGCATCACAGTTGCTAACACACCAAATGCGAGCAGTGCATCAGTTGCTGAACTTGCAATTGGACATATGTTCTGTATAGCAAGATACATACATATTGCGAATCACACAATGAGACAAGGCAAGTGGGAAAAGAAGCATTATGAAGGTATAGAATTAGCTGGTAAAAACCTAGGCCTTATAGGCTATGGCAGAATAGCTAAGGAAACAGCTAAGAGAGCAATGGCTCTTGGAATGAAGGTTGTATATACTAACAGAAGCGGAGATCAAAACGATCCGAACTTCAAGTATGTTACAATGGATGAGCTTTTGGCAAAATCAGACTTCATATCCTTACATATCCCTGGTTCAAAGGATAAGCCTGTTATAGGCGAAGCTGAATTTGCAAAGATGAAGGATGGCGTATTCATAGTAAATGCAGCTAGAGGCGGCGTTGTATGTGAAGATGCACTAATAAAGGCTTTGGATTCTGGCAAGGTTGCTGCTGCAGCTCTTGACGTATTTGTTGATGAACCAACAAAGAACGAAGCAATCTATACACATCCAAAGATTTCTTTGACACCTCATATCGGAGCTTCAACAGCTGAAGCACAAGAGAGAATTGGTGAAGAAATCGTTTCAATCATAAAGAACCATACTTTCTAAAACTTGAGTAAATAATCAAAATCCCGTAGGTTAAACCTGCGGGATTTTTTTATATGGTGTATTATTGTAGGGGAGGGTCTCTGTGCCCTCCCGTGAGCAGGCATGGGAACTATTAAATATAAAAAGGCTGTAACAGATTAGTCTCTGTTACAGCCCTTGAAACTTATATTATAGAACTATTTTCTTACCTTCTATGTAATATCTCTTTTCATGAGCTTCTCCCATTGAGAAGGTCTTTCTTGGCATTACGCCGTCCAATATTACTGATCTAAATAAATCGCTCTTTTCGATTGGAGGAAGTATGAAGCCCATATTTCCATCTTTCGCTGATAGGCTATCTATTACGTCTGTACCATGTATATAGTCTATTTTTGTATTCGTATTGTTCTTTAGGAATTCATCCAAGAATACTTGAATTGTACCTACTGGGATATTAGCTTTTGGATTCTTAATTGTTATTGTTCCTGACTTATCTTTAGTCACAATAGAGAATATATGTGTATTGTGATCACCAGCTATGTCTTCAACATCCATGATTTTTCTACTGTCATGATACTTAACTTCCAAGTCACTGCCATTTTCCTTGCAATATGTACTTAAAGCATTAAGCAATGCTTCTGAATCCACATTGAATAGTTCTCTATGTATAGGTTCTACAATAAGGCTCTTATCGTGAACGTTAACAACCTCTACTAAAGCAAATCTTGCAGGGTGGCTGGATGCCTGCTCTTCAGTTAGTGTCTTCTTTACATTTTCCCAATGCGCTTTTGCTGATGCCAATGAGTGATTGCCATCGCCAACTGCAAATAGAAGTACTGGCTTATCTTCAGTTAAGCTGTACTTTTCACGGATTAGTTCAGGATTAGCTAACTCCTCAAATCCACCGATTAACTTTCCGATTAATTCTGCATCTTCAATTTTATAACCGCTTATATGGCCGCCGTGCATCATCATTTCAAAGTCATAAACCTTTTCAAGCTTATTCTTCATATCTGACAATGGCTCGATGATTGCTTCATTTGGGTCATCGATTAGAAGCATGATGTGAGGGAATTCAGCAGTCGCGTTTTCTCTAACCTTTACACGGGGTGGAATTCTTTCGATTACTGTCTTCTCAGTTGGACGTACCAGGGATTGTGAATTTGCAGCATAATCATAGTTCTCTAAATCGATTGAAACAACTAGACCTTTTCTTGTGCCTTGCTCTGTTGTTCTTTCAACATAAATAAAGCCTGGCTTTTGTGGAACTAGTATATTCTTATCTAGGTATTCTCTCATATTGCTGTGAATTTTCTTTATCATGCCTTCAGTATCATAGTTTCCATGCTCTAGATATACCTCTGGAAGAGTCAAATTCAAAGTAGAATAGCTGTCGCCAACTATCTTGCTTACTTCCTCCCAATATTCTGGCTGTGAAGTGTACTGGTCACATGCTATTACTGACCATTTTTCATAGCTTACATTTTTTTCAGGTAATAGAATCTCTGGAATATTGATGCCTATTTTATTTTTCATCGTTTCTACCTCTCTTTATTAATTTTGATAATGCTTCAATAGAAGACTTTTATGTTATTTTAAAAGAGTCTCAATTATATAATTAATTATCATTGTGCAAGAAAGGATAATCTTATATAATACAGTAATAATTTCATGTTGATTATATACTAAAATACTAGCACTTTCAAGTAAGTACTTCTATTATGTTGTACAATTTTAGATAAAATATGATAAATAGTACAGCATAATAAACTTTTCATTTGTGGTAAAATTGTACATGAACAATACCTACTGTAGTACAGTGATGAATTTTGTCATGGTTGATTTAATATACAATGCTGCTAAGCTAATTGTGACTATGTATAACTAGATAAACAAGTCATTCAATATTTTATGAAGATTTGTTCTTGTTGAATTTTGCTGTGTATGCTGTAAAATATATATGTTATACACTGTGTGAATTCAATATAAGATGTTTAGTAAAAAAATATAATCAAGAATAAATTAAGGTGGTAATTACTATGCAGAAGATAATAAATATGATTAGAGTTGCAACAGTGAAGAGGCTGAGGACAGCCGCTGTTGGAATAACAATTATCTATACACTTATCCTCCTATTAAAGCTGTTTTACTTCAGCAGCCAAATTGGAAATGGTCAAATAGGATTTCTCCCAGGTGTTGCGACTTTAGGCTCCTTGCTTATACTCACATCAATAAACTTTATGTTTAAGCCTAAGGCAAAGCTATGGTATATGAATATTCTTAATATACTAATTACGTTAATTGTTTTTAGCAATGTGATGTTTTACAGATATTTTAAGGATTTGATTTCAATTCCGCTGTTGGCGCAAGCTAGTGTAGTTGGAGATGTTGGAAGCAGTATGTTTCAGCTCTTGCATTACAGCGATTTGCTGCTCCTGGCTGATATTATAATACTCCCGATAATTATAAAAGTCATGAAGGGGAAAGCCTGGGTAGAAGAATCTAGACAGCATACACTTTGGATGGCTGCATCATTTTGTGCGATTGGAGCCATAATGGTTCTTTCTAGCTTTCACCAGCTTGTAAAAAGCCAACCCACGATACTTCAGACCTTCTATGACAGAGTATATGTAGCACAAAATGTAGGGGTACTTAATTACCATGGGGCCGATGCCTATGCATTTGTTGAACAGAGCCTTGATGAAAGCAGTGTGTTGGATGCTCAGAAAAAGCAGGAAATATTTGATTTCTTTAAGGTGAAGAATCAAGATAGTAATAGTAAACAGTTATTTGGGGCAGGTAAAGGTAAAAATTTAGTAGTTATTCAATTGGAAGCAATGCAGCAGTTTGTAATTAACAAATCGGTAAATGGGCAGGAAATAACGCCTAATCTAAACAAGCTAGCTGCTTCAGGCATATATTTGGACAACTATTATTATCAGACTGCGGGGGGTGGAACCTCTGATGCTGAATTTACAGCCAATGTATCAATGTTTCCAATGAAAGAAGGGGCAGTCTATATAAGGAAGCCTGGGAATTATTATTATTCATTGCCTATTAAGTTAAAAGAAGCGGGGTATTCAACCTTGGCCATGCATGGTTATAAATCAGGATTCTGGAATAGAAGTGTAATATATAAGAATATAGGCTTTGATGAGTTTTACAGTAAAGACAATATGGAAGAAAACGAGCTTTTGGGTATGGGTATCAGTGATAAGGACTTTTTCAAGCAAGCAGCGGAGAAGCTAAAAACGCAAAAGAAACCCTTTCATGCTTTTCTTATAACCTTATCCAGCCACTTTCCTTATAACAATGATAAGAGCAAGTATAGCAGCTTTAACGTGGGAGAATACAAAGATTCGTTGCTGGGAGACTACTTAGAAGCGGTGCACTATACTGACGAGGCACTGGGGCAATTCGTAGAGGAGCTTCAAAATAGCGGTATGCTGGATGATACCGTTTTAGCAATATACGGGGACCACCATGGTATTCCAAAAGATAATGAGAGCGATCTAGGGAAGTTTCTTGGGAAGAAAAGCTTTACCTCCATGGAATGGCAGCAGCTTCAAAAGGTACCAATGATTATTAAAGTACCTGGTGTAGATAAAAGGATTGTTAGTACCGTAGGTGGAGGGGTAGATTTTATGCCTACCATTCTAAATATTATGGGCACTTCAGACAACAACCAGCCAAGCCTTGGAAGGGATTTGCTAAACGCAGAGGAGGGTCTGGTAACACTGCGAAATGGAAGCTTCGTGACCAAGGATATGGTCTATATATCAAATGAAAATAAGTGTTATGATGCTTTGACAGGTAAAGTACTTGAAGTTTCGCGATATAAGGACGAGAAGCAGGAATCAGAACGTTTGCTAGACTACTCTGATACAATTATTAAGTTTGATATGGTAGAAGAAATTAGAGCTTATTTGGATAAATAAATATATTTAGATAACATGCTTGGAGCAGGATAGTACAATCCTGCTCCAAATTTTATTACTTCATAAGCTTCTGGGCACGTCTGTTTACTGCCTTCCAATTGATATCCATCATAAATTTGTCAATGTAATCAGCCTTTCTATTTAGATAGTCGGCGAAATATGCATGTTCATAAACATCCATCACGACTAATGGATATGCATTCATAATAATTCCCTCATCGTGACTGTCGCAAAGTATATTCATCAAGGATTTGCTTCGCTGATCATAAGCCAGTATTGCCCAACCTCTGGCAGCCTTGCCACAAGCTATAAAATCACTTTTCCAATTTTCATAGGAGCCAAAGAATTGGTTGATTAGGTCAAGTGCCAACCCGTTTTGTATATTATCAGAACCACCTAGGTTATCGAAATACAACTCATGAAGTATTACACCGTCTAAAGCATAGGTTTCACCTTTTTTTAGTCCTCTATATTTGCTAAAGGTTGCATTAGCTTTTTCTCGTTCTGGTGCAATAGCTAGTTCACTCCGAATTTCGTTTATCTTGTTTATATAACCTTCGTATAGTGCTAAATGTGCATTATACTGTTCTTTAGATACTGCATTTATTGTATTATTGTACTGGAAATTTACCTTTTCTAAACGTGGCAAAAACAACACCTCACAATAAAAATAGTGAAACCCATATTAATGATTTCACTATAATATTATGTTTTTATAGATTGAGGTAGAATATGTACTATATTTTATGAACAAAACATCCATTGGCATTATTTTTCAAAGAAGCCTTTAACAACAATAATTCCATGCTTCACCATGGTTTGCCCCTTTGCTATAACTGTGTCTATATCAAGCTTTTTATCCAGAAGCACAATATCGGCATCACTATTTTCTCTAAGTGATCCCTTATTGGGATATAGCTTTAAAGCTTTAGCAGGGTTTTGAGTTATTATGCTGATACCTTCTTCGAAAGTAACTATGCCTTCTGTTATGGCCTGTTTTATGTCCCTATAAAGGGGAGCCGGTGATGCAACATCTATTTTTAAAAAGTTGCCTGCGGCATCAAAACTAGGGATGCTGCCATTGCTGTCTGAGCTTGCACATACACCCTCTAGGCTGATGTTGTTATCCTTATAGAGCTTTAGGGCGTCTGGGATGCTGTAGACATGAGGGTTCTCCTCGGTTTTATAAAAATCTGAAGTCATATCAACGTAACCGCCCATTTTTAGAAAGTCTAAGCTTTGCTCTATTAAATGGTGAATCCTGTTTATATGGGTTGGCATAAATTGCTTGATTGGAATTTCCGATTTTGTCGCTATTTCCATTAGGGACTTGATACCCTCAGCGCCGTCACCAAGATGCAGATGAACAATACCGCATTTTCCTGCCAGGATTCCGCCTACGCGACTTTCTGCAGCAAGCTTTTTCAAATCATCTAAATTAGGCTGAGCAGATCTATGATCAGATACTGCAACTTCACCAGCTCCAATTACCTTATCTATCAATACAATATCGGTCTTAATACAGCCTGTTATGGTTTTTATAGGAATTGCATAACTTCCTGAATATATATAAGTAGTCAATCCCTCAATGTCCAAGGCTCTAGCCTTTGCTAGCAGCGCTTCCATGCTGCGGGTAACGCCATCGGTGCCAAGGAGGCCCAAAGCTGTAGTAATCCCGGCTGTTGTCAAATCAGTTAGCTTTATCTCGGGTGTTCTAGTAGCAGGTCCACCCTCGCCGCCACCACCTAAAAAGTGTACATGTTGGTCTATGAAGCCAGGAACCGCTTTGTAATCTGTACCGTCAATTACTTCGGTATCAAATTTATCAGTTGGAAAATCTATATTTTCAGACATCTTAATTATTTTATCATTGCAAGTAAGTATATCCATCCTGCCCATGGGAGCGGGACTGAATATATCAACATTTCTTATGAGCTTAAACATCCTATTTCTCCTTAATTTGTTTTTTTCTTTTATTATCATACTTAATAATAGTTAATATCCATGGATATATACAATAAATTGTAAAAAATTTCACAAAAAGTATAATAGGTTATTCTAATATTTGGCAAATATGATATAATATATTGTACACATTAGTGTACACAGCAATAATACGCTTATTTAAGAAAATGTTGAAGAGCTTTAGGAGGAGATACTAAAATGGATTCTAGAAATCATAGTTTGGCAGACTTTATTAAGGTTGAAGACGGAGATATAATGGAAAGAGCCAAGTTATTCAAAGAATTTTCCAGCGATCTAGTTGAAAGAGGCCACGCACTTCACAGACGTGTATCCATGGATGGTTCAAGCCCTGTGATGAAAGTTAAGGATCGATATACTGGTGAAATCAGAAACATGATTTATTTGGCATCTAATGACTATTTGAATTTGACAAAGCATCCGAGGACCATTGCAGCAGGAAGAGCGGCATTGGAGAAGTATGGTTCAGGTGCAGGTAGCGTACCTTTGCTTGGAGGCACATTAGATTTACATATTGAGTTAGAAAAAAAGGTAGCGAAATTCAAGGGCTGCGAGTCGGCTATTATATATACTTCGGGTTTTGGTTCAAATTGCGGTACACTGTTGTCTATGCTTGGAGAAAACGATATAGCAGTACTTGATATGTTTGTACATGCTAGTATTATTGATGGCTGCAAAAACACAAACACAAAATTCTTTAGACACAATGACATGAATTCATTAGAACATGCCCTAACAAGGGTTAAAGACAGTTATAGAACAAAATTTATCATTGTTGATGGAGTTTACTCCATGGATGGTGACATAGCCCATTTAGATAAGATTGTTGAGCTGGCTAGGGCATATGGCGCTTATGTTATGGTTGATGAAGCACATGCTTCCGGCGTAATAGGTGAAACAGGCAGAGGTACACCTCAGCATTTTAATATTGAAGGAAAGGTTGACATTGTTGCAGGTACTTTTTCAAAGGCGCTAGGCTCGGTTGGCGGGTTTATTGCAGCTAAGGAAGAGCTTATTGAGCTGCTTCATTTTTACTCTAGACCCTATATGTTTTCAACTGCTATGACACCCCAGTCTGCAGGCTCTTTAATCGCTTCGATGGAAGTAATAGAAGAAGAACCACAGCTTAGGGAAGCGCTTTGGAAGAATATAAGGTATTTCAAGCAAAATCTAATTGATTTAGGCTTTAACTTAGGTGAGTCACAGACTGCAATCTTTCCAATAATTATTGGAGACGATTTTAAAGTTAAAGATATGAGTAGAAGATTGCACGAAATGGACATTTATGTAAATCCTGTTGTATATCCTGCAGTTCCAAAGAAGTCAGCTAGAATAAGGATGAGTATTATGTCTGCGCATACAAAGGAGCATTTGGATAAGGCCCTAAACGCTCTAGAAATTGTGGGCAAGGAATACAATATTATTTAATGGGGGGACAGTAATGAACAAAGTTTATGGCAATGTTGTTTTGGTAGCAGGTGCTTCCTCGGGAATGGGAAAGGCTATAGCAGAAGCCCTTTCAGCAGATGGGTATAAGGTCTATGGCACTAGTAGAAAGGCACCGGCGGAAGGCGTAGACAACGGGTCAAACGCTACTCAAAATGGAGGTTTCGTCAAGATGCTTCAGCTTGATGTTTGCTCCGATGAATCTGCAAAGGCTGCAATTGATTTTGTAAAGGAAAAAGAGGGCAGATTAGACATTTTAATTAATTGTGCCGGCTTTGCCTTAGCGGGAGCGGTTGAGGACACAACTCATGAAGAGGCTTATAGAGAATTTAACACGAATTTCTTTGGCATCCACAGAATGTGCAGATACGCAGCACCAATTATGAGACAGAATGGAAGTGGCTTAATTATCAATGTAAGTTCAACTGCAGGTCTAATATCTGTGCCATACCAATCATTCTACAGTGCAAGCAAATATGCATTGGAAGCAATGAGTGAAGCACTTAGAATGGAACTTATGCCCTTTGGAATTAGAGTATCATTAATTGAGCCTGGAGACACAAAAACAGGTTTTACAAACAGCAGAGTTTATGTTGAAGGCTCTAAGGACTCAGTTTACAAAACCAACTTTGAAAGATCTGTTAACAGGATGATAAAGGATGAGCAGAGCGGACCTCCACCTGTTGGAATAGTTAAAGCTGTCAAAAGAATAATAGGCAGCAGTAATCCTCCAGTGAGACAAGTAGTTGGACCTATAAATAAAGTCTTAGCATTTTTGAAATGGATTCTCCCAGATAGGGCAGTTATATATATTGTTTCGAAGCTTTACGCATAAAATTAAACAAATACCCCGCCTTTGGCTGGCTCTTGTTAGAACCAGACCAAACAGCGGGGTATTTTTATGAGGTAAAACTATCTTGAAAGCTTCTCTATCTTATCATCATATTGTATTTCGTCTATAAGATTACCTGGGTCTTCGCCGAAAAGAACTGATCCATATTGGCTTGTTGAAATAATAGGTGGCATATGGTTAATTACATATCCATTGCCCATGTTGAATTCGCTACGAAAATTATACATATTTTTCACCTCAGGAGTAGCTTTCCCTAAAAGGTCAAAATATTTACTGGAATATAATTACATAGACCATATGTTAACGAAGCTGTGAAATACTAAGAGGATCGATGCTCCAGCTTTCTATTGAAAAACTATTTTTGTTTAATTTTGATAATATGAGTTTATACTTTTTAGAACTGTTTTCTGTACTGATGATTATTTTTACTTTAGCCTCCATGGCCGTTTGAGCACTTTCCGCACGGTGAGGGTCACTAATGCTCCATAGTTCAACTTCACCTATATCAATTTTGATAGAATCTGCATCCTTTATTAGATCTTCCACAATCTGAATCTGCTTAGTATTAAATTCGCTGTTGGTTTCATTCTTCCAGTACTTTAGTGCTTCCTTGGTATTTTTGGATTCGATATCATTTATATGTTTTTGTACGATAGTACGTATTTCTTTTACTTCCTTTGAATCAGGATGAGTAGAAAAACCAATTATCATCCAAATATCATTGATTTTAGCCAGCTCTATGGAATTAATAAAAAATAACCCTATATTGACCGATGCTCGATTATCTAAAATGCTATAGGAGTTAAGCACAATAGTAGGTGGAATAACAGGCTCCTTTTGCCAAGTGGGCAGAGGCATGTTAAAACGTTTAAAATCTATCAGTTTGTTTTCCAAGGCTTCCTGAACAACAGGGCTGGAAGTATTGGCATATATCTTTTGTGCTTGAACTTCATATTCTTCATAGGTGCCTTGGTAGGTATAATCTAAGTTAAACATCTTTAGTATGGTAGTCTTTATTCCTAAAAGGTCTGAATTATCTTTTTCATTTCCTTCTTGAACGATACTAAGACCTTCAGCATCTATTGCAATTCTATTTTTGTTGTAATCCCCTATAAAATACAATTTATCTTCAGCAGGACTTAGATAGAAGGTTGGAGTATTTAATGCTACGGTTTTTTTATTGCCTGTACTTGGATTTTGTTTAATTAATAAGTATCTGTTGCTGCTTGATAAGTCTTTGTTTACAGTTGTATAAAGTATATCTCCTGTTGATTTCATGATTTGAGCGCAGAAAACCGGACCAGCTTCTATGGAAGTGCTTTCAAAGGTTTCCATATTTAGTACACTTAGATTACTTTGACTTTGCTTTGTATATATAAGATTAATGTTATCAGAATCTAAGAATAATCCGTTTGCCAAACTTTTGAAGGATTTATTATCAAAGTTGTACAGTGCAATCATATCATTGTAGTCGTTATTTTTCATTTGTACGATATAGATTTCCTGGTTGTTGTACTTTTGCTCCACATAGGGGTTATATGCATCAACAGCAAAGGAAATTAATTGCTTGGATGAAATATCTAGTGTCATTCTATGATTAACAAGCAGCTTTTCAGAATCCTTGGACCAGCTTAAGCTGTCATAGGCATAATAGTTTTTGCCTTCAATAATTTTTTGCAGTTGTTTAGCTTCAGTATCGTATATGTAAATATTACTGCTGCCGTCTATAAATGCAAAAAGCTTTCCAGTTTCGTCAAATTGATAATCCTTTAGAGATAAGAAATTACCTAGGAGGACTTTCTCATCGTTATTCGTGTTAATTGCGTATAAGCTAACTGGCTGTACCATGTTTCCCGAAACTATTTTACTGTTTGTCTCATCTGTTTCAGTGCCTTTAATATAAGTAAAGCCGATTACGACACCAATGTCTTGGGATACTGCTAAAGGTATTATTATAGGGTCCACCTTTTTAATTATTGCTGCATTTTTTTCAATGCTAATTTTCTGGGGCATTATGTTGAAGTTTAAAGAGAGATTTCCTTCTGCAGCACTTTTGGAATTACTATGCTTTTCAATAACCACTAATTGGTTTTGCTTAACAGCACAGCTTACTGCTAACAGAGATAGGAGCAATATTAATATTATTAGTATGGTTTTTTTCATATCATCACCTAAACCTATAAAGAGATTTCTATTCGAGTGCCTTTGTCTGGGGCACTGATTATATTGATTGTACCGTCATGTTTGGAGACAATTTCCTTTACGATAGAAAGCCCCAAGCCCCAGCCTTCGACTTTGCTATTTCTAGACTTATCAACCTTGTAATAAGGTTCAAATACATTTTCAAGGCTTTTCGGGGAGATTCCTAAGCCATAATCTTCAATAACCAATAATAGCTTATCTTTCTTAGCGAGAGTTATATCTATAAACTGAGATTTGCTATATTTGATACTGTTGTCAATGATGTTTATGACCAGCTGCTTAAATGTATCGGGATCAATCATATAAGTAGTTGGTTCAAGGTTTAAACGAAAGCTGATGTTGTATCTCCTTGCTTTATAATGCATGGAATCACAAACTTCTTCAATTAATTGCTTTATATTCGTTTGCTGTTTATTTAGCTCCATATCGAATTTCTTCAGTTTAGAGAGCTCAAGCAAGCTTTCAACCATTTTTAACATTCTTTTACCCTCAGAATCTATATGGAATAGGCTTCTATCCTTTACTTCCTCATCATTGGTTTTCCAAAGTAATTCTGTATATCCTAAGATTGTTGTTAAAGGTGTTCTGATTTCATGGGTAAAGTTATCAAAAAAGCTTTTTTGCTTTTCCTTCTCACTGTTAAGCTTTGTAATCATCTCATGTATGTTGTCTGCCATGGAATTGAAGGTATGAGACAATTCTCCGACTTCGTCTTGTGTTGTTATCACTGCACGGGAGTTTAAATCCCCCTTTGAGAACTGCTTGGTTGTATTGTTCAAGGCCTTAATAGGATATATGATCATATTGGATATTGCGGTTCCAACCAATAGAACAATGATAGTAGAAATTAATCCCGTTATAATAAACATTTGAATGGTATTATTCTTCATTTTGTCAATTTCCGCAAGGCTGTATATGAAGGCGACTGAATAGGTGTATTTATTGCCTATAACAACTGGTGTTGCATAATAAAAGGTTCTATTGGGACTTTTGCTTATATAATAGGCACTGTTCTTTTGGAAGGTTTGTGCTACTTCTGGTCTAATAGCAGTATCTTTTACTACTATATCCTCAGAATCCCCCAATAAACTGTTTCCATAATATATCTGAACTCTACAGTTTACGGTTTTCTCCAGAAACTCTGACAGATAATCTGCATTAGATTCCATTTGGGCAGGCACGTCAAAGAAACTTCTAGATTTGTTCATTACATATTGCTCAATATAAGTGGCTGCATAATCGCCTTGACCCTGCAAATACTGCAATCTGGTATAAAGATTGTAGTTATCTGTTATATTGGATATGATAATACCCAATGCAATAAGCATTATAAGCAAGGTACTGATATTGAGCAGTATAATCTTTTGCTTTAACTTCATAGAGTAACCTCGAATTTATAGCCAATGCCAAATATGGTTTTTATATAAGGGTTGTAGGTGCCCAGCTTTCTTCTAAGTCTCTGAATATGCATATCCACAGTACGGCTGTCGCCAATGAACTCATATCCCCATACCAGTTCAAGTATATTTTCTCTGGAAAAAACCTTCCTGGGATTTTCGCAGAAAAGAAGTAAAAGATCAAATTCCTTTGGAGTAAGAGTGGTTTCCATGCCGTCAATCAGAACTATCCGTTCTGCAGCGGCTATACAAATAGGACCAACTGTAATATTGGAATCATCCTTAACATTATATTTGTCGACTCTTCTGAGTATGGTCTTGGCTCTCGCTATAAGTTCACGTCCGTCAAAAGGCTTTGTGATATAATCATCAGCACCTAATTCAAGGCCATAAAGCTTGTCTTTTATATCATTTTTGGCTGTCAGCATGATAATAGGTATACTTAAGTCTTGTATAGCCTTGCATACTTCAAAGCCATCCAAATCAGGCAACATGATATCCAACAATATTAAATCAGGAATAACTGCCTGCGCATATTTGACAGCTTCTTTGCCGCTATGGCAATGTAAGGTTTCAAAGCCTTCAAGCTCTAGATTTATCTTTATCAAATCAACTATTGCAGGCTCATCATCTACAATTAATATCTTCATAAAAACACCACCCCTATTATAATGTGCACTTGACTTTATTTTACCACTAAAAAGTTGTGCATGCATATACCTGCCAAACAAAATACAGCCGTCAATATCGAACAGACCCCCCATTTTCCTTGGGAGGTCTGTTCGTAGACGGCTATGTTTTAGCTTATGCTTTTGTTGAATTCTTCTTTTATTCCTTGTAATAGCTCTTTGTCAGTAATGACATCAAAGCCTGTTAGAGCTAGGGCGGTAGCCCCTGTGACCAATGCTTCATGCCCCTTTTCGGTAAGGGTTGCATCTCTGAACTCTGTAGTATGACCTACAAGAGTTGAGTCAGAAATTGAGATATAAGGATGTATAGAGGGAACTACATTGCTTACGTTGCCCATATCTAGAGAGCCATAGTTAGATCGGGCAGGTAGGATATCAGTAATACCAATATATTTTAAATTCTCTGTATATCTACTGGACAATATTTTGTTTGTATTCATATCATCGTAGGATATTTCATAATTGCTAATATCTAAAGTTGCTCCTGTCATTAAAGCAGCGCCTCTGGCAATGTTCTTGACCTTTTCCAATAATTCCTTAAGATATTTTTTCTTGCTTGCTCTTACATAAAACTGTGCAATTGCTCTGTCAGGAACAACATTTGCAGCTTTTCCGCCTTCGGTAATAATGCCATGTATACGTGCATCTGGTGTAATATGCTGTCTTAAAGCATTTATACCTGTGAAGGTCAATAAAACCGCATCTAATGCATTAATTCCTTCATGGGGAGATGAGGCAGCGTGGCTGGATTTGCCCTTGAAGTCAAACTGAATAGCATCCATGGCTAGAGATTGTCCGCTTTCGTGATTCTTATCATCGGGATGTAAAATCATTGCAACATCAATGCCATTAAATATGCCGTTTTCGGACATATCAACCTTAGCACCATCTGTCTCTTCGGCAGGAGTGCCAAGCACTACAATTTTTCCACCAATTAAGTCCACTACTTTGCTTAAAGCAATTGCGGCGCCGCAGCTCATTGTACCTATCATATTGTGACCGCAGCCATGACCAATGCCGGGAAGGGCATCATACTCACAGAGGTAGGCGATGCTGGGTCCTGGCTTACTGCCTGCATAACTTGCGCGAAAAGCAGTGGGCTTATTTAGAATGTTTGTTTCAATGGAGAAACCATGATTCTTCAATAGAGATATAAGCTTTTCCATAGATTTAAATTCTTGATTACCCAATTCAGGATTGCTGCAAATAAAATCACTTGTTTCAATAAGTGCTGCTTCTAATGCTATGACTTCTTTTATTATCAGGTCTTTCATAATAACCTCCAGAAAAATATATGATTTCTATAGGGCAGGCAGTTGCCTGCCCTATAATATTCCCTAGTTTAATCCAATTAAAACAGCAATTACAATAAATACGATACCTAGTACAAATAAGAAGCCCTGCATTTTAATTTGCCATTTTGCCCATCTAGTCCAATCGATTCTTGCAACTCCTAGAACACCCATTAAGCTGGCTGAAGTTGGAACGATTGCATCGGCAAAACCGGAACCTAATTGATAAGTCAAAACTGCAATTTGTCTAGATACACCAACTAAGTCTGAAAGAGGTGCAAGTATTGGCATTGTCAATGCCGCTTGACCAGAGTTTGAAGTTACAAAGAAATTAAATACAGTTTGGAATGCATACATAAATACTGCTGTCACTGTGGCTGGCAGACCTTGTAGTGCATTGCCAATGCTATGAAGTATTGTATTTAGAACTGTAGGTGTAGCTGCATCAGATCCCCCTAGTACGAGAAGGATTCCCTTTGCCATACCAACTACAATTGCTGCACCAACCAAATCTGATGCACCTCTTTGGAAGGAGGATGCAATATCATTCACTGTCATATCGCTAAGCTTGAATATGACACCAATAATACCAGCTACCAAGCCGATTACGAAGAACTGGGAAGCTATTTCAGGAATATAGTAAGCTTCAGAAGTTACACCCCATACAATCCAAACTACACCAGCAAGAACTGAAAGTAATACAAGGGCATGCCCTAAAGTAAACTTAACCTGTGCAGCTTCTACTTCTGTCTGTCTCTGTCTGAAATAGTTATCTGATTCATAAACGATTGATGAGGTCGGGTTTTTCTTTATTTTATTTGCATAGGTCATAAGATAAACAATTGCTGCGGCTGTAAATATAATCCACATTACAATTCTGAAGCTAGCTCCAGAAAGAACAGGAACACCTGCAATACCTTGTGCAACGGCAACTCCAAAAGGATTCATCCAGGATGCAGCGTTACCTACTTGAGTAGCAACAAAGGTAACCGCGATACCTACTAAGGAGTCATAACCCATTGCTATAACAAAGGGTATGACAATCATCGCAAAGGGGATGGTTTCCTCCGACATGCCAAATACTGCTCCTCCTAAGGAGAATATAAAGAATAATAGTGGAATTGCTAGAAATTCAGCGCCTTTAACTTTATTTATGAAAGAATAAATACCTGCATCTACAGCGCCTGTTCTCATAATTATACCAAAGGCGCCTCCGATTACTAGTATAAAGGCAACGATACCAACAGCAGAACCCCACTTATCTCCTGTTACCAAGCCCTCAAACACATAATTTAGAACTCCGAAACCATTATAGTCATCGGTTCCCCAAACATTGGCTTGAGCCTTTAACTTATTGCTTGTGTCATATACCTCGGTGCCATATAAGCTATGTAGTACAGGCTCCGATAGGCCAAGCTCATCTAATGCATCTTGATTCCACTCTGATGGGTTAGTTGCAAGAACTTCATCAATGGCAGCCTTATCGATACCAAGCTCTTGAAGCTTTGCTTCATTGCCCGCAAGCTCTTGGAGCTTTGGCTGAAGTTTTGCTGCATCAAGGTTGTACTGATATCTAAAGGATGTGGTTACCAATACCGTTTTGCTTTTTTCTTTACCAGTGGCATCGGTGTAAGTAACTTTTGTAGTATCGAACTTTCCGAGGGGTATAAGGAAGGTTAGAAGCCAGCAAAAAATTACAACACCAAAAATAATTACGTAGGTATGGGGCATTCTAATTTCCTTATTTTTCTTTGTTTGTTCACTCATAATAGTAAAGCCTCCTTTGTATATTAGTTCGACCTATTATATAGCAAATATGATGCCATATTTAAAGTGTAGAGGGGTATGGGGATATACTATATGTAATAGTTATAAGAAATTAACAATTGGCAAATAATAATACCAATAAGGCCCAATTAAGTGCAAGAAATTATCTGCAATTGAGTAATACTACTAAAAATTTGAGGGTGAAAGCCTTGAAAATAAAATAATTGGTGCTTAATGGTTGTAATAATAAAACATTAAGCACCAATTGTCGATTAGTAGCTGCTTTCTATAAAGTTTATACCTCTTAAAGACAATAGCATTCCTGTTCTTCCTCTTGTCTTTACCAGCAAATCTAAATCCATGAGAGTATCAGTTTTCTTTCTAATTTGCTCCTCTGTCATGATATGGTCATGGGCTATTGAAAGGTCTGAAATGGTTTTGCGGCCTATTGACTGACCTTTTTTATTATATTCTAATATCAGCTTCATGATAAATATGAAATCCTTTAATGCACCCTTGTTGCATAGCTTTTCAGTAATGCTGTCCGTAGACAATGCAGTATTGCTGTTGAAAAAGTCTTGGGGCATATATTCTGGTACTATGATGTTTCCTTCACAAACTGCAACCATATACTCGATTGTACTTTCTAATTCTCTAACATTGCCCGGCCAATTGTGTGTATAGAGCATACTTTTTACTTCCTTTGATAGTATAAGGTCAGGCCGATGGTTTTTTATTAGGAAATATCTGATTAGTTCTTCGACATCCTCTTGTCTGTTTCGCAGGGGAGGGGTTTTCAAATACAGCCTTTTCAATCTATAATATAGGTCTTCTCTAAATTTTCCCTCTTGGCACATTTTTACCAGGTCTTTATTGGTTGCTGCGATTATTCTTACATTCACATGGATGATATCGGTTCCGCTGACTCTCATAATCTCTTTTTCCTGAAGTACTCTAAGCAGCCTTGCCTGTATCTTCAAAGAGGTGTCACCTATTTCATCTAGAAATATTGTGCCGTTATTAGCCTGTTCAAATAGACCCAGCTTTCCACCTTTTTTCGCCCCGGTAAAAGCGCCTTCCTCATAGCCAAAAAGTTCACTTTCTACCAAGTCCTCAGATAGGGAACTGAAATTAACTGCTAAGAAAGGGCCAGTGCCTCTAAGGGATTCGTTATGTATTGCACTAGCGAAAAGCTCCTTGCCGGTGCCGCTTTCACCGTGAATCAAGATGCTTAAGTCAGTTTTGGCTAGTTTTTCTGCAGTTCTTATAGTATTTTTTAGAGTTAGTGAGCTGCCAATTATGTCGCTGAAGGCATATTTTCCTATATAACCCTTCTTAATCAAGTTTCGGCGGAGTTTATTTTCAATTTCGGCTATTTCTTTTGTGGTTTTGATGGTGCAAACTATAGAATCTAAGTTTTTTACTTTGAATTTACTGATAGCAACTTCATTTTCATTTATTTTATAAAGCTGGTCCGTTGTATCCTGATTGCTTAATAAAAATTCCAGTAGGGATTTGTCCTTAATAATATGGGATATATTTTTACCTAAGGTATAGCCATGACCTAGTTTAAATATTTCTTCACTTTTTTGATTAAAAACAGATATCTTTCCTTCTTTGCTAAATGCTATGATACCATCATTTACTTGATTCAGAACCTTAACTAGATACTCATTGATTTTATTTGACTCATTGATAGATTTATACAGCTGTTTACCAAGACCGACAATGGTTTCCATGTACTTGGCAGACACAAAGTGGGCTTTTTCATCCAATATATTTAGCTTTTCAAGTATTTCTACTATAGTAGTAAGGTCTATTATTCTAGGGCCTATATCAATTGTTCTCTTAACAAATTCAGGAACATAAGAAGACTCTCCCGGCGTAATTGCCAAAGGAATATGATTATCAACCTCGCAGCTAGGATAATAGGGCACAAAATCAATGTGGTCAATTCCTAATTCTCTTAGAAGGCCTATTACTTCAAAGGCAGTCTCTGGAGTATCATTGACCAGCAACGCTTTAGTGCCTTCTGGTATAGAAAAAAGTTTATCAATGTTTGAGATGTTTAGAGCCCGTCTCGCAAGAACTATCGGACAGTTTTTATCGATATAGGGCATGACTTCATCTAAAATCAGCTTTGAAGATATGACAATCAAATCAGAATTTATTATGCCTGTTAGACCAGAATCTGAGGCATAGCTGTCAATATCCACATAACCTTGGAGCAAGCTCTGTAGTTGACCTAAGAGTTCTACTTTCGTTGACTCAGTACCCGTAAGCAGCGTTATCCGTTTATTATTATTCAATACAAACACCCTTTCTTTTTAGGGATTTTTATATATCACATGCAAATACTAAACCAGTTTATTGTCATTTATTTAATGATTCAATAAAATTATACTTGTTACGTAAAGAATAGTAAAACAAAACCAGCATGGGTTTGGCAACATAAATATTTATTTAAGGGAGGCACAAGAAAATTAAGTAATATTAGTTCCTATAGCTGGTTAAGTTAAACAAGATTGCAAATCCAAATGTAATCAGAGTAGTTCAAAGGCTGTTGCGGACACAAGAGTAAAACAAATATAAAAAATAAGCTATTTTGCACAATTGGAGCAGCTTATTTTTTATTAAATATGATATAATTATTAAATAATTACTGGAAATGGAGGGTATATTTTCATGTTAAATAGTTCAGCATCAATACCAAAGAGAAATGAGATTCCCGAGCAATTTAAATGGAAGCTTGAGCACATCTATGAAAGCAATGAATTATGGGAAAAGGATTTTGCAAAGGTAAAAGAATTAGCAATTAAGCTTGAAGATTTTAAAGGAAAGCTAGAGTTAAGCGCTGAAAATCTACTAGAATGTATGGATGCAAATGCGGGGATAAGCAGGCTGTTTGAAAAGGTTTATGTTTATGCGCAGATGAGAAGTCATGAAGACAGCGCAAATGGATATTATCAAGGCTTGGCAGATAGGACAGAGTCTTTGGCAGTTGAGGTTTCAAGTGCCAGCTCCTTTATAGTACCTGAGTTATTGTCCATACCTGATGAAAAGCTAAGCAGCTTTATTCAATCTAATGAAAAGCTTGCTTTTTATAAGAAGTACATAGATGTAATAGTAAGGACAAAACCTCATGTGTTAAATGGCAGGGAAGAACAGATCATGGCTATGTCCGGTGAAATGGCTAATGCCCCCGGCAATATTTTTAGCATGTTGAATAATGCGGATATTAAGTTCCCTACCATAAAAGATGAAAAAGGCCAAGAAGTAGAATTAACAAAGGGCAGATTTATTCAGATGATGGAAAGCACTGATAGAACAGTAAGAAAAGATGCTTTCGATGCTATGTATGCTACCTATAAAAAGCAAAGAAACACACTGGCAGCTTTGCTTAATTCACAGGTTAAATCAAATATATTCAATGCAAAGGTTAGAAAATACAGCACAGCAAGAGAGTCCTATTTATTCCCTGACAACGTGCCAGAGGCAGTATACGATAACTTAATCAAGGCGATGCACGACAATATGCACCTGATGCACAGATATATGAAGCTTCGCAAGGAAGTGTTGGGGTTAGATGAACTGCATATGTATGATATCTACACAACAATGGTTAAAGAAGCTAAAATGGATATAAACTATGAGGAAGCTGTGGAAACAGTTAAAAAAGGTGTAGCTGTTTTGGGTGAAAAATACAGCAAAGATTTAGAGCAGGGATTTACTTCTGGGTGGATTGACGTCTATGAAAATGAAGGCAAGAGATCCGGCGCATATTCTTGGGGCTGTTATGACTCCCACCCCTATGTGCTTTTGAACCATTCTGATACAGTAAATAATATGTTTACCCTAGCTCATGAAATGGGTCATGCTTTACATAGCTACTATTCCGATGCGAATCAACCTTATATATATGCTCAATATAAGATATTTGTAGCAGAGGTTGCATCAACCTTAAATGAAGCTTTGCTTATGCAGTATATGCTTAAAAATACAACAGACAAGACAAAGAAGATGTATCTGTTGAATTACTATATGGAGCAGTTCAGAACAACTGTTTACAGACAGACGATGTTTGCGGAATTTGAGAAGATCATACATGGGAAAGCGGAAGCAGGAGAGAGTTTGACTGCGGATGTACTTTGCCAGGTATATCATGACTTGAATGTTAAATATTATGGACCGGATATGGTGGTTGATGAGCTGCTTGATATGGAGTGGTCAAGAATACCTCATTTTTATACCAGCTTCTATGTGTACAAATATGCAACAGGCTTCTCTGCTGCAACAGCTATCGCGCATAAGATTGCAGAGGAAGGGCAAAGCGCAATCGATAAATACCTGGAATTTTTACAAAGCGGCGGTTCAGATTATCCAATAGAACTTCTTAAGATAGCGGGCGTAGATATGATGACACCGGAGCCTGTCAATAATGCTCTAAAGGTATTTGAAGATCTCCTTGATCAAATGGAAAAATTAATTAGGGAATAGTAGTATTTAGAGGGCCGGAAACTTAAGTTTCCGGCCTTTTAATAATATGCGGATTTACATACAGAAATTGAGAAAAAAATAATTATGTAAATGTGATTTTTGTTGAATAATACAATCCATTATTCTCATAAATTTATAGTGTAACACCAACGGAGTCACATTTAAAAAATATCTCGCCCTACAACTACATATTAGAAAAATTGGAGGTGAGAATGCAGAATTTAGATAAGGAGGAGGGTATTTGGGAAAACCATTCTTTTTTGAGACCACTGTAAATCATAAAGACGGGGAGTTGATTACTGAAATAAGTTTTTCCAAAAGCAGATATATATGAAAATAAGGTGCAATGGTAGGGCAGTATTTAAGTATACTGCCCTTTTGGTATATTAAGCCTGCCAAGGTTATATAAAGATTATCAAATAAGTATTTCCTAAACTAATTTGGTATTAAATAAGTTTATAGAAAATATTTATATAGTGTATACATAACTAAATATGTGTAGGAGGTATGATATGCAAAACTTTGAAGATTTCGATATAGAAAGACAGATTCATGATAATGTGTTGTTAGATGAAGCAAATAGAAAAGAAAAGTTGATTCAGCTCATCAGCCAGAACTATAGAGTGCCAGAGGAGCAATTAGATAATAATAAAGCTTTAGTGGATGTAATAATACAGCTGAGAAGAGAAAGTAATCCTATGATTTACGAATACAATGAGGATATATGGAACTTTCTTGCTGACAATTTGGAGGTTGACCAGGATAACATTTCTGATGCAAGAGCGGTTGGAAAGAATAGTCACTATAACCGCTCCAAGGCGAAGGCTTATATAGATACTTACTGGGAGAACTATAATCCTGCTTATCCTTCCTTTCATGGAGGAGGAGGAGATTGTGCAAACTTTGTTTCTCAGGTTTTATATGCTGGGGGCATGCCTTGGGTTGATGATGGCAATCCCAATCATTATACTTGGTTTACCAATTGGTATTGCAAGCCTGGCGCAAGCAACAAAGATGGGGATAAACGAATCAGCTTATCTTGGAAAGTGGCAGCTTCCTTTAAAAGACACTGGGAAAAGAGGGCTGCAAAGCAGGTCATAATAAGCTATGAGGATGCTATTAATAATATGAAGGATTTATCGAGACAGGTATTCGTTGGCGATCCGGTGCAGTTTTGTTATGCAAATGGAACACCATATCATACATTGATAGTAACGGGCTATGCATGGGATAAAGAAGCGGGATTAAATGATATAGTTTTGGCATCACATACCATTGACTCCAACAAACGTTCCTTATATCATACGATACAAAAATACCCCAAGGATTATCATTTGAGGTTCTACGTGATTAAAGAAGGAGAATAATGTAGTGGCAGACCCAAGTGTCTGCCAGTAAAAAAGCAGTATTTATAACTGCTTTTTTTAATTTTTGTTGTAACAATTGGATGGGCTATAGAATAGTATGTAAATGAAAGTATCTGTTAGGAGGGTTGTGAATGAATAAATATCAATATGAGCAGACAAGTAATGCTGAAGTGCTTGTTCGCCCTGATTTCAAGATTCCTGTAATGCCAGTGGAGTTCGAATTGGCAACGTCATATGTGCCTTATCAGGTTATGTACAAAATTTATGAGCCTATGAAAGCTCTTATGAAAGGCACTATATATCCAGAGTTATATAGACCCTACGAAAAAAAGAAACATGATAGATAAGTGAATTAGCATTTAATGCAAAACCTAGAAAGAGGGTAGATTTGATGAAAATTGAAAAAGAAAGATTAGAAATGCTGAAAGAAATTATGGCATTGGACTTTTCGGGCATAGAGTTAAATCTTTATCTTGATACGCATCCTATGGATCAAAAGGCTATTGCCATCCATAATGATTATACTATGAAGCTAAAGATGATGAAGGAAGAATATAGCAAAAAATATAGCCCCTTGACTCATGAAGTTGTAAGCAATTGTCCATGGGAATGGGTAGCAGAACCATGGCCATGGGAAATAGATTATGAGATGGGAGGCAAATAGAGTATGTGGATATATGAGAAAAAACTTCAGTTTCCAGCATGGGTAGAAGGCTGTGACTTAAGGATAGCAAAAGGATTGTTTGCACAATATGGGGGACCAGACAGCGAACTTTCTGCTGGTATCAGATATCTGACTCAAAGATATACAATGCCGCTGCCAGAAGTAAAAGCAGTGCTTACAGATATAGGTACAGAGGAAATGGCTCACTGGGAAATCATTGGAACATTGATATATAAAATAATAGATAGAGCTGATCCGGAAGAGTTGAAGAAAGCCGGACTGGATGCTCATTATATACAGCATGGTCATGACCCTTATCCTCATGATGCAGCAGGCGTTCCTTGGACAGCTGCATATATACAATCCATAGAAGACCCAATCACTAACTTAACTGAGGATATGGGCGCAGAACAAAAAGCAAGAACTACTTATGAGCACCTTATAAACCTGACTGACGACAGAGGGGTTATAGAGACTCTAAGCTTCCTAAGGGAAAGAGAAGTAGTTCACTTCCAACGTTTTGGTGAAAGTTTGAGAATGGTTCAGGAATATATGAACCGCAAAAGGTTCTAATAAGGAGCCCTGATATAATTTGATTATATCGGGGCTTTAACTTTACAAGGCATACTCCTCCACCGGAAGAAAACCAGCATTAGAAATGATATCGGTAAACGTGAAAATATGATATATGAAAAGATAAGATTGTATACTGATCTATAATGATATAATCTATCTATAGAGCTGTTCGCAAACACTTTATAGCAGGTGAAGACATGGAAAATAAAAAATTCTTATTGGTGATCAGATATATAATTTTAATACTTTTGGTACTCAGCATTATTTTGTACAAAAAGGATAATGTTGATATTTACGCAGTTATTGTTGTACTCATTATCATTATCAATAATCAGCTAAGGTTTTTCTTGCTATCAGAAAAGAGGTTTTTTGTTGTTGTATCCATAGCATCTGAATGTGCACTTTCCTGTTTTTGCTACAACATCTATGGTGGAATAGTTTTATTCTACTTTTTATCTGCTGCTTTAGATGGTGCAATTCTGCTGAAGGGTTCTTTTACATATATAATAAATGGGCTGATACTTATTACAATGATAATACTTGGTAGAAACTTAAGCATGAATGAAATCATATCAGCAACTTCTGCAGTTTTGACTCTTTCTGTGCTTTCGATATATATAAGAGACGAACAGAATAGACGGCGAAAGGTACAGGAACTGTACGATAAGCTGAGGATGTCAGAAAACAGCTTAAGAAAGGCAAATAGTGACTTGGAGACCTATTCAAAGTCGGTTGAAGAGCTTACACTGCTGAGAGAGCGAAACAGGATATCAAGGGAGCTTCACGATAGTGTAGGACATAGTCTTTCCACAATCATCATACAACTTGGTGCAATTGAAATGCTGGCAAGACAGGATGGGAGCGCGTTGGCAGAGATTTCAGGCAATTTGAGGGATTATGCGAAGTCTAGTCTGCAGGAGGTCAGAACGGCGGTGCATGAGCTGAAGCCAGGGGAGTTTCAGAGATATGAAGGAATACTGGCGGTAGAGGAAATGGTCAAGAACTTTACAAAGCTGACAGGAGTAGATGTGAAGCTTGGCTTTTCCAAAGAAAAGTGGGCTTTGGACACCAATCAGACCTTTATGATATATAGAGTGATACAGGAATTTTTGTCTAATTCCATCAGACACGGAAAGGCAACAAAGGTGAATGTCTTTATGAACTTTAGCTCTGATAAGGTGATAATCACACTTAAGGACAATGGTATAGGTGCTGACGATATACAAAAAGGCTTAGGACTTACAAGCATATGGGAGCGTGTCAAGGAACTAGGTGGAACAGCTGATTACAACAGCAGGAGCGGTGAGGGATTTTTGCTTAAAGTTATCTTGCGTTATATTAAAGAGCTTGATAGAGATAATATGAATACAAGGTAGGTGAACATATGGACAAGTTAAAAGTTTTGCTGGTAGATGATGAAAAGCTAATAAGAGAAGGACTAAAAATGATTTTGTCCTCTTATGAAGATATAGTTATTGTAGGAACCTGCGAAAACGGTGAAGCTGCATTGAATGCATGCAGGGAAAAAGAAGTGGATGTAGTGCTTATGGATATAAGGATGCCTGTGTGCGATGGAGTTCAAGGTACTAAGCTGATCAAGAATGAGTTTATAGATATAAAGATATTGATACTGACTACCTTTAATGATGGAGAGTATATACATGAAGCATTGAAATATGGAGCTTCCGGCTATTTACTGAAGGATAGCTCTGAGGAGCTTATCTATGAAGGTATAAAAGCGGTATTGAAGGGTAATGTAGTAGTTCACCCTGAGGTTGCAACAAAGATAATTTCACGCAGCTCCATAGAATATCCATCGGAAGAGGAGTTTTGCAGTAGATATGGACTATCTGCTAAGGAGCTGATCATGATTCGGGAAATAGCCAATGGACTGTCAAACAAGGAAATAGGAGAAAGATTATTTCTGTCTGAAGGGACCATCAAAAACAATATCAGTGGCATATTATCAAAGCTGAGTTTAAGAGATAGGACACAAATAGTCATCTTTGCCTTCAAATGCGGATTGGTAAGATGAGAGAAATAAGTGACTTAGGTCACGATTTTTTCGTTACCAACAGCAGTATCAGTTCCTCTCAAAATGTTCTAATATAAAGCTATAAGGTGAAAAAGAGTAACATCACAATAGCTTAGAACATTTGGGAGGTTTTTTTATGAGTTTGATAGAGGTAAAAAATGTTACAAAACGTTTTGGAGATAAGCTTGTGCTGGATGACATCTCTTTCTCTATAGAGGAAGGTGATATGTTCGGATTGATAGGACCTAATGGTGCCGGGAAATCAACATTAATCAATATTATGACAGGCTTGTGGGAAAGCAACATTGGAGATGTCGTGATTGGTGGTTACTCAATTAAGAAGCAGCCACTTAAGGTAAAGGAGCAGATAGGGCTGGTGCCTCAGGAAATAGCATTGATGGAATCAGTGCCAGCCTATGACAACCTGGAGTTCTTCGGAAGCTTATATGGATTGAAGGGTAAGCTGCTTAAGGAAAGGATAAATGAAGCTTTGGAGATAACAGGCTTGGTTGACAAGCGGAAAGAGAAGGTCAAGAAGTATTCAGGAGGTATGAAGAGGAGACTGAACATAGCAGCTGCAATTATGCACCATCCAAGAATACTTATTATGGATGAGCCTACAGTTGGCATTGATCCGCAGTCGCGAAACCATATCTTTGAATTTGCAAAAAGGATGAATCGGGAGAACAATACTACAGTACTTTATACCTCCCACTACATGGAGGAAGTGGAGCTTTTGTGCAACAACCTGCTCATTATGGATCTAGGAAAGGAAGTAGCCTTAGGCAATAAAAAGACAATAAAAGCAATAATCAGTGACGATTGTAAGCTGTTCTTGAAGCTTGAAAGCTATAGCAACCAGCTTTTACAGAGTATAAAGATGCTTGAGGGAGTAAAGGAATGCTATGAAGAAAACGGTCAAGTGAAGCTGTTGATCCGTGAAAATACCTTTAAACTGGATCAATTATTGAAGGTATTGGATGCAAATCGTGTCAAGGCAATTGGTATAAATTATGAAGAATCAAGCCTTGAGGAAGTGTTCTTATCTCTGACTGGAAAAAAGCTTAGGGACTAGGGGGGATAACTATGAAGCTAAAAGCCTATATAAAGCTGACATTCATACAAACGATAAGAGAATTTCCAGCGCTCTTTTTAATATTTGGTGTGTTTCCATTGCTTTTAAGTGGAGTATTGGCTTATGTCCAGAATGATGCTTTTACACCTAAATTAGCTGTATCAAAAATGGAGATCAGATTGATAGATGAAGATAAAACCAGTTTTTCTCAAAGTCTTACGGATTATTTGAGGAGCAATGAATTACAGAAAGTAATAACTATTGCTAATGAAAAACAAAAGCCTCAGCTTGAAGTGATCATACCAAATGGGTATGGGAATGGACTGATATCAACCAAGGAAGCAAGCATTAAGATCAAGGCGCTGGAAAAGGGCACTGGTACAGAGTTAGCCATACTATCCCAGATTATAGACCGATATAATGAAGAGGCGAGTCAGCAGCTGCTGATTTCAAATAGTATACAAAAGCTGGAACTGAATGAGAGTGAAAAAGTCCAACTATCAAATAGCATAAATATGGAACTGCAGAAAATCTACTCTTCAGATTCAATAAACAGCAATTTTGTAACTTTAATGAAAAGTCTCACCTCATATGAATTCTATTCTATTTCGATGTTGGGATTCATGTTTATAATGCTTATTATGACAATGACCGCAGGCGTATTTACTGAGAAAGAAAATGGTTTATACAATAGGATAATATCAACCTCCCTCAGCAGGAATCAATATTTCGACTACACTCAGGTATCAAACTTTATATTTGCATTAATACTTAATATAGCCTATGTATTTTCATATAGGCTTACTGGCTTGTCTTTTCAGGGGCCCCTGCCCTTGTTGGTTTTAATAATTATGGTTCAAAGTCTACTGGCAACAACTGCTGCTGGGGTGCTGCTTGCATTCCTAAATAAAAGAACAGTAATGATAGGGATGAATGTTATTTTAATTGCACAGATGGTGTTAGGAGGTAGCTTTTTTCCCTTTGAAAAATTAAGCAGCAATTTAATACTCAAAAACCTCAACAATTTTTCACCAGATGTACTATTGAACAAAGCTTACAAAAGCTATATCATATTTGGAAGCTTTGACTCAATCAAATACAATCTGCTTAGTATGCTTTTCATTTCTGCATTATTTTATATATTAAGTAGAATCAAGGTAAGAGTAAGGTGGGGTGAGCGGTAATGAAGATTTTAAGATTAGCATTTATATATTACAAACGATTCATAAAAGATGCAAACAACCTGATGGTCATGTTTCTTATGCCGCTAGTGGTAATAGTGGGGATTTACTTTATTACAAATGATAAGGTAAGCATGACGAATGTAGACGTGGCATTCAACATAGAGGATAGAGGCGGATATGCAGAAGAGATGCTGAACAAACTGAAGCTCTCAAAAGCCGTATTTTACAATGAAAGGTCAAAGGCTATGGAGATTCTTGAGAAGAACGATGTTATTGCGGTATATGTGATACCGGATAATTTCACTGAGGATATAAACTCAGGAAATAAGCCTGTGATACAAAGCTATAAGAAAGATGATGGCAATGCAACTCTCCCTGTGGAGATCAGTATAAATGATTATATAAACAAGAAGGTAAAAGAGCAGATGCTTCTGCAGCATGGAATAATATCACATAAGGATCAGCTGTATGATCTGACTGCAAAAATCAATATAGAAGCCTATAAGAAAAAGATGGGATCAGAACTATACTTAGCAGTGATGCTGATAATTTATTTTATTATTATATCCTCAAATAATTTAGGAACAGAGCTTTTAAATCTGAAGAAACAAAAAATATTATCCAGAGCTATTACAACAGCTAATAAAGGCTATGAAATAGTTGGAAGTATTTTTATTGCAATGTTCTTTCTTCAGGTAAGCATCAATCTGCTGGTTCTGATCATAGGAAAGTATCTGATAGGCTATGCCCTGGTGGATGTGGATATAATAATTGCAAACATTGCATTGGCTAGTATGATATCAATCAGTCTTGGTCTGTTTGTAACAAGAATATTTAAGAATCCAGGAGTGGCATCTATGATGCTGACGATTTCTTCAGTAGTATCGACTATGCTTGCATCACTTGCTTTATCTGGTGACGGAAGCAGGAATATGCCTTGGATATTACACAATCTGGCTAAATTCACACCTCAATATTGGCTGCTGGACAGTATCGAAAAAGCAAGTTTGTTTCCTAATTCCTTGGTGCTTCTGCTTATGGCGCTGGCGTTATTTACAGCCGGCAACTATAAGCTAAGGGATTTTGTCAATAGATGATAAATGAATATAAGGGACTGATGCACAACTATTTAATAATTAGTTGTGCATCAGTCTTCTTTTTATGCTCAAAAATGAAAATGGAATTGTTCGACTTTTGTTGAGCCTCCGTGGTAAATTTATACACATACAGAAGGAGGACAACCGATAGCAAAACCAGTTCATGAGATCTAATATTAACTGATAACATCAAGGTACAGAGGAAATGGCTCACTGGGAGATCCTTGGAACATTGATATTTAAAATAATTGATAGAGCAGATCCAGAAGAGTTGAAGAAAGCTTGAGAATGGTTCAGGAATATATGAATCGTCCTAAGCGCTATAAGAAGCCCTGGATAAATAAATTATCCAGGGCTATAACTTTATAATCTATAGTTCATGTATTGCCAAGCCTACAAGTCCTGGACCTGTATGTACGACCATAGCTGGACTAATTTGACCAAAGAATATTTCTTGTACATTGGGAAGGGTTGCTAAGTATTCCTTGATTTTAAGTGCTTCTTCTTTAGCGGCACCATGATATACAGATATATTAACCTTCTTGTCCTTCATAAGATCCATTGCAATTTCTACTAGCTTTTCTAAGGACTTCTTTCTTCCGCGTACCTTGGCGCATGTGTAATATCTTCCATCCTTATTTACGGATATAATTGGTTTTAAGTCCATGATTGTACCAAGTGTAGCAGCTACTAAGCCAATTCTGCCACCTTTGCGCAAATAGTCTAAAACAGGAACGCAGTAAAAAACATTTATTTTATCTTTAGCCTTATTCAAGGCATCCTTGATTTCTGCCATTGGAATGCTCTGGGATATTAGTCTTGCTGCTTCATGCACTAACATTCCTACTCCTATTGATACTGATTTTGAATCTATAACTTCGATTTCTAAGTCTTCGTACTGCTTGCTAATCATTTTTACTACATCCACAGTACCGCTTAAATTACAGGAAAGATGAATTGAAAGAATTTTCTTGTAGCCTTCGTCCCTAAGTCGATCAAATACTTTCATTATATCTGTTTGAGAAGGCATTGAGGTTTTGGGGACTTCTTGATCAAATTTGTCGTATACCTCTTCCGGAGAAATATCAACACCGTCGTTGTACTCCCTGTCACTGTATATTATTTTCAGAGGTATAGTTTGGATATTGTATTTCTCTATGATCTCCTTTTCCAAATCGCTGCTGCTATCTGTTACTAAGGCTATTTTTTCAATATTGTTTTCCATAATAAACCTTCCTTATTTCCAAAATCTACTTATACCATATATAATACATTAATTTATGTAACTTTCAAATAAATATTTATAATTTTGAGATATATTGGCAAAATAATCTGAAGGAATAAAAAATAACGCGTCCCCCAAGGGAGGACGTGTTATTTTTATCTCTTAACGATGGCAGCTATGTGTATCAAGAATTTCGTCTAGTATTGTATCGCAATCAACGATTACTTCACAGATGCAGCAGATATTAACAAACTTAAATTTGTCGTGGCAACGGAATACAGCAAGCTCGCCTATTACTGAAACGATCTCTACGTTTTCAAGTATGCAATCCTCGCATGCATCAATTACAACTGTTACTCTGTTGTCATCGTCATTAGCAAGTAAGCATAATAGGTCTCTGATTGAATCTGGGAAATTTCTTGATTTACCGTGTTCGTGTCTGTCACATTTACATTCTCTACCCATTTAATTCACCTCCATAATATCAAGGTACATAGTAATAGGAGAATAAATCCCTATCTACGCAAACACTTTTTGAGCAAGTGCATTACAGCGTTCTTATATACCTCTGATATCATAATATAAATCTACGAGCATTGTGTTACTATAAATAATAGATTTAGCAAAGAAAAATTTGTTTGAAAATGATGAAAAAAAGGAACCTTTTATTAATATAGTTAGTTTACAAATATGTCGAAAGTTGCGTTAAATATAAGAAGGGATTTTGATACATAAGTAGAACTAAATACATGTTTATCTTGTTTATAATGTTTATAGGAATTAAATACGAATTAAGCTTAGGGAGACATAAATGAAGTATTTATATGAATTAAACTTAAACAATAAAAAATTAATTATGAGCAATGTTGCAAGCCTCTGTGATATGGATGCTTATATCTGCAGCGGGTGTGCAAGTGGAGAGTTAAGGGATAGTATTATTCATCTGCTTTCGGGAACGATTTTAAATTCCGTTGAATGTTGTAGCTTAAGCGCTGGAAAAGAGTGTAATATTGACGAGGGTATAATTCAATCCTTTTTATTAAGCGGAATAAGTATTAAGTTTTTGATTGCTATTTTAATGCATTTTAAAAGCAGTATAAATAATATTATATTTCAGAATGTAGAGGATAGGGATACCTTATTTAAATATATAGAGACAAATAATAAATACTTTGATTCCTTGGAGCTTTCTCTATTTAGACAATGGGAAGATATGGAGAAGTCCGACCTTTTATTAAAAAAGGTGTTTGACCTTGTCCCATATGGGGTTTTTATACAAGAAGGACGTTATATTACCTATGTTAATACAATTGGTGAAGGAATTTTTGGTTATAAAGCAGAAGAATTTAAGTCTAGGAGTATCTCTGATATTCTACATCCAAATTATATCCAGATACTGCAGCATAATAAAGCAACATGGGATTTGTCTGGTGAAACTATAAAGGATAGGTATGAATGTAAAATCATTAATGATAGCGGTACCGAGATGTGGATTGATTTTTCTGTTGGAGAGATTGAAATAAACGGAAGAAATTGTACTATAGGAATGGCTGTAGATATTACCGACCATAGAAAAATGGAAGAGTTTAAGATACAGGCTAGTGAAAGCATTAAAAAGCTAAAAAAAGTTGTTGAGATGGATAAGCTAAAAACAGAATTTTTCTCAAATCTTTCTCATGAGCTTCGCACACCTTTAAATGTAATATTAGGCAGCCTTCAATTGGTTGATATGTATAGCTCGAATACCACAGACCCATTAATAGAGAAAACCAATAAATATCATAAAATTATGAGACAGAACTGTTATAGATTATTACGGTTGGTTAATAATCTTGTTGATTTAAATAAGTTAGATGATGGTTATATGCATATGAACATGGAAAACCATGATATTGTAGAGATTGTATCTAAAATTGCTGCGTCTGTTTCTGATTATATCGAAAATAAAGGGATTAGTTTTGAATATTGTTCAAAGACTGAAGCAAAGGTTATACCTTGTGATCCTGACAAAATGGAGAGGATTATACTAAATTTACTTTCAAATGCTATAAAATTCACAGATGCCGGGGGCAAAATATCATTTAATGTCTGGGATAGGGATAATAGAATTTATATCTCAGTAAAGGACAGCGGCATCGGAATAGCAAAAGAGAAGCAAGATATGGTTTTTAAGCGATTTGTCCAAATTGACAAGTCACTTTCAAGAAATCATAATGGCAGCGGTATAGGTCTATCTCTTTCAAAATCACTTGTAGAGCTGCATGGAGGAAAAATCAGCCTAATAAGCGATACCGGTAAGGGCTGCGAGTTTATTATTGAAATTCCTATTAATGGATTGACTATATTGGAGATGCCTAATAAGGAATCACATTATAGCAGTAATAGTAGAATTGAAGCAATAAATATTGAGTTTTCAGATATATATGCATAAAAAATAAGGGACAGCTATGCTGTCCTTTTGACATTTATAAAACAAATTAGGCAAAGAAAGTAGGTACTCTGTGGTGATGTGATTTCCAAACATAGTCAAATGTGAACTTTAATTAATAGAAAAATTAACCAATATGATATATAATATACTTTGTTAATATAGCATAATTATAAAAAATCAATGATAATTGGGTTGAATTATGATTTTGCTTGATTCCTACAAAAAAGAATTTTTATAATTTGAAAGTTGGGGGTGTCATTTTGAGATTAGAAGATTTGGGCGTAAAAGTACATCGCAACCTTAATTTAGGAAAACTTGTGGAGTATGCGCTAAAAAAAGAAGGAGCCACTTTGACTGATACTGGTGCATTAAGTATTAATACAGGCAAATATACAGGAAGGTCTCCTTCAGACAGATTTATAGTTGATAGTCCTTCAGTACGTGACAAAATTGATTGGGGAAAAGTAAACGTACCCATAAAAGAAGAAGTTTTCGACAAATTATATGATAGGATACAAGGATGCCTTAAGGATAAGGAAGTTTATGTATTTGATGGTTTTGTAGGTGCCGACAAAAATTATAGAATGCCAATTAGATTGATAAATGAATTTGCATATCAGAACCTTTTTGCACAGCAATTGTTTATAAAGCCGCAAAAGGAAGAATTGAATAACTTTGAACCTGAGTTTACTGTTATTGCAGCACCAGGATGTCTTGCAGTTCCAGAATTAGATGGTACAAACTCAGAAGCATATATCATATTGAACTTAGAAAAGAAGATTGTTATTATCGGCGGTACAATGTACTGCGGAGAAATTAAGAAGTCAATATTCTCAGTAATGAATTACATATTGCCTTTTAAAGGCGTTATGCCTATGCATTGTTCTGCAAATGTCGGTAAAGACGGAGATGTAGCTCTGTTTTTCGGTTTATCAGGTACGGGCAAAACCACATTATCAGCTGACAGCAACAGAATGCTGATTGGTGATGATGAGCATGGTTGGACAAATGATGGGGTATTTAATTTTGAAGGTGGCTGTTATGCTAAATGCATAAGACTTTCAGAGGAAAATGAGCCACAGATTTGGAATGCCATAAGATTTGGTACAGTTTTAGAAAACGTCGTATTAGATGAAACAGGCAAGCCAGACTATGATAGTGAAAAATTTACAGAAAACTCAAGAGCAGGTTATCCTGTAGCTTATATAGATAATGCAGTACTTGAAGGAACAGGTGGTAATCCAACGACTATAATATTCCTGACTGCTGATGCAACAGGCGTATTGCCTCCGATTTCCAAGCTTACAAAAGAACAAGCCATGTACCATTTTATGGCAGGTTATACTAGCAAGCTAGCGGGAACTGAAAGAGGTATTGTTGAGCCTACAGCAACCTTCTCAACATGTTTTGGAGCGCCATTTATGCCTCTAAGCCCTCAAACATATGCAGAATTACTGGGTAATAAGATAAATAAACATGATGTAAAGGTGTACTTGGTGAATACTGGCTGGAGCGGCGGCGGCTATGGTGTGGGCAAGCGTATGAAACTGGCATATACACGAGCTATGGTTAACTCGGCAATAGATGGCAAACTAGATAATGTAGAATATGAAATAGATCCAATTTTCAACTTAGCCATTCCAAAGGAGTGTCCAGGCGTGCCTTCAGAGGTGCTAAATCCGGCCAATGTATGGGCTGACAAAGCAGCCTACAACGAAGCAGCTAAAAAGCTTGCAAAAGGCTTTGTCGACAATTTCAAAAAGTTTAAGGACGTATCGCAAAAGATCGTAGATGCAGGTCCTATAGCATAAACAAAAAACCGCTCAACCGAGCGGTTTTTTTTATGCTTTTGAAATATTTGATTTTTCCTTGAATTTTAAAATTAATATGATCAGCAGGGCTACACCGCAAGACATAGCCATCGATTTGTATAAGAAGAAGGGGTCTTTATATTGTAGTATGAAGCCGCCTCCTAGGTTTCCTATTAAGCCGCCAAGTCCAAAGCCCAGGGAGGAAAGCATTGTAATCCCTGAAGCTCTTATTTTGTCCGGTACAATAATAGTTATATATTGCATGGTAGCAAATAAATACAATGGATAGGTTATACTTTGCATAAATTGAACGGCAATAACCATATTGTAGCTTGTACTGTAAGCAGATAACAGCATTCTAATGATATATAAAACCAATGCCATTATATATATATTCAATACGCCGAATTTTTTTAACAGTTTAGCGCCAAAGAAAAATGCGGGGATTTCACTTAATGCAGAAGCGAACCATACAAAGCCTAAGTTGGTAACGTTTCCGCCGGTAGCTTCAATGAGCATTGCTACATAATTGCTATGAGCCTGAAGTGCAACGTTTAGAAACATAACAGACAAAACAAATAATATGAATTTATAGTTTTTAAGAACCTCCAGAATATCAAAAGAAGAAGGTCTTACAAGGTGCTGAGAGCTTTTATAGCCGATGCCTGAGAGTATCAACGCTGATACAATAAAAAGCCCGGAATACAAAAAGAAGCTGATGTTGATGTCAAAATTTTGTATCAGACCGCCTAAGATAAGTGAAAGCACTGCAAAGCCTATAGAACCCATAAGCCTGATTTGCCCATAGTCCACTTCAGGAACTTTATCTGATATATCATAACAATAAGCATCTAAAATTGACATGACTGAGCCCTGGAAGAAAATCAAGGCTATGGTAGCCAAGGCCACTGAATAAAAATTGTTTGCAAATATGTGCAGATAAATAAGCGCTGAACAAGCAAACATGTTAATAAGTACGATCTTACTTTTGCTGAGGTATTTATCTGCTATGAAGCCCATTAAAGGCTGCACAATAATGCTTACCAAAGAGACTAAGGAGAAAGCAATACCTGATTCGATATACGTAAGTCCTCTACTCTTGAAATATACAGCAAGAAAGGGGAAATAGCACGCTAATGCACCATAGGCAAGGAAATATACAGTTAATAGATTGAATTTTACAGATCTTAATTTCATCATATCACAAGCCTTAATTTACTGTATTTGTAATTATATCAGAACCACACCAATATACAAGGGTCATAAGACCTAAGGTGTTCTTTTCAGAGCATTTATTGATTAGTGGTTTTATATAATTTGAGGGTATTATAAGTATATAGCATTTATTTCATAGAAATGTATCAAGGAATTGGTTGTTTTTGAAATTATATGAGATAATTATAGGGTTTAGAAACTTATAGATGTAAATAGAATCTTAATTGGTGAGGTTGAAATGGAAAAAAGAATTTATTTGGACATAGATATGGACTTTTTTATAGAGCCTATAGAGAAGGAAAGCGTAGATAATATAAGACTTTTCCATGATAGGGAGTGCAGAGTTTTCTCTGTAGACACTGTGGTGGACAAGTTAAAGGCAAGGGGGCTAAATTGGCAAAATAGTAAAGTTAGTTGCTTTACCAACCATAAAATTAGTTATACCCATTGGTGGATATCGAAGAAACAGGATAATTTACTTATACATATTGATGCTCATTCCGACTTGTATCGAAACAGCAATAAGGATTTAAGACTGCTTCATAATGGCGATATTGCTTGCTATAACTATATTTGGTATGGCATCAGAGACGGGTATATAGATGAAGTATATTGGGTAATACCTGATAGTCTGAAGGACCTGCTAGATGTTGAAAAGGCTGATAGAATTATAAATAGCGGCTTAATTGCATCCAAAGCTGTTGATGAGAATGGGCTGCATATACTGATGCAATGCATAGTAATTACTGGAGAAGTAAAGGAAATTCCTTTACATATATGCACCATAGATCAATTGCCGGAGTTCAAAAGGGTATGTGATAATGTGACCATTGCAACTTCGCCGGAGTTCGTGCCTGCAGCTGGTGATGAGCTTGTGTTTGAATTGCTAGAGGGCTTTGGTGCATCTAAGGCTGCAGCGCAGAACATATATAACCAGCACAAGGATATGTTGAAAAAATCTTCTGAGGAACTCCAAGAAGCATGGAAAAAGCTTGAAAAATAAGGACAGCCTAAGCTGTCCTTATTGGTTATCTCTTATAAGTTTTTAAATATTCATCTTTAAAAATTGCCATATTGTAAGTATCAATATATTTGCCATGACATAGAACTTCTTCTTTAAACACTACTTCTGTGGCGAAGCCATTGGTTTTGCATGCTGCCATACCATGAGGATCATTGGACTGCATATTAATAATGACCTTCCTTGCATTGCCTTCTATGAAGAGAAATTCTAATAAAAGTCCTAAAGCTTCCTCATAATAACCACCTTGTAGGTATTCGTCATCACTTATATATGAATACACCCAGGTCAAGCCATTTTTCCAGAAGTTGCCGTTAATACCTATGATTCCAATTAACTTGCCCTCAAGAGTCTCAATAATCATATGAAGCTCATTGTGATTATGCTTTTCCATTCTTTCCTTGTACTGCTTTTCTAAGCCTTCCTTGAAAAAGAATTTAGGATCATCACTGCTATGAGTTTCTATGTATCTAGGGGAACACATAAATTCTGCAAGCTTGCCCATATCGTTTAAGGATTGATGTCTTATATTTACTAAGCTTCCTTTATACATTGGTTGTCCCCCCTATTGAAGTCATCGCGGAATATACACATTGAATATGTATCGTGATATTCTCCATATCTATATATTTCTTGTTTGTTAATTCCTTCGACTAAGAAGCCAGACTTCTCATAACATCTGATTGCCCTCTTGTTGAAAGCAAAGACATTAAGCTTTACCTTACGGAGGCCAACTTCATTAAACATGAAGTTTAAAAAGAGTTTCATTGCCTCTGTGCCATATCCCTTGCTTCTGTAATCGGGATGACCGATAAAAATAGCTAGATAAGTTGTGCCATTTTTCATATTAATATCATTTGCATGACATGTTCCTAAAAATTCGCCCTGCTTGTTTTCAATTACAAAACCATAGCCTTCGTTTTTTGTGGACAAACGCTCATACCAATGTTCTGCAAATTCTTTTAGAGGCGGGATAGTGTAGCCCATAAAATAGTTGTCCAAAACATCTTGATCTTGTTGATACTTAGCTATATATTCTGCATCTTCTTTCTTTTGTGGTCTTAGGTTGATTCTCTCACCTGTAAACATTTGATCACTCCCAACTTTATGTATTTACACCTGTTGAATTATAGCTGCTACTAACTCAGCGGCTTTTACCATGTCTTCAATAGCTATATGCTCTGAAGTAGTATGGACATTGCTCATTCCGATAGCCAAGGTTACAGCTGCTATGCCGTTGCCATTCAATATGTTTGTATCGCTGCCGCCACCTGTGGATGTTAAATTAGCAGTAAGTCCTAAGCTTTCTATAGCGCTTGTTACCAGCTTTGCAATAGGGGCTTCACTATGGATGGTAAAGGCTGGATAGTTTAGACTAACTTGCAAATCGCAGGTTGAATTGAATTCCTCACAAGCTTTATTTATACAATCTACCATGTGGTCTGATTGTGCCTTGAGCTTGTCGTTATTTAAGCTTCTAGCTTCAAATTTGACATTGACTGCATCTGTTACAATGTTTGTAGCAGTGCCGCCAGTTATTACACCAACATTTGCTGTAGTCTCGTGGTCAATTCTAAGAAGCTTCATATTATTTATAGCCCTTGAAGCAACTTGTATGGCGTTTATACCTTGCTCAGGCGCTACACCTGCATGGGCAGCCTTGCCTTTAAAGTCTGCAATAATTTTCATCTGTGAAGGGCCTTGTACTATAACATCTCCTACAGGTCCGCCGCTGTCTAATATAAATGCCATTTTGGATTGCACCATGCTATAGTCTAAATGCTTGGAGCCAAACAAACCGCCTTCCTCAGCAATAAAAAACACCAGCTCGATGTCTCCGTGATTAATATTGTTTTCTTTTATGTGGCGTATTGCCTCTAAGATTGCAGCAATTCCGGCCTTGTCATCGGCACCAAGTATAGTAGTGCCATCGCTATATATGTATCCATCTCTTATTTGAGGTTTTATGCTCTCGCCAGGTACAACTGTATCCATGTGCGCGCTGAACATGAGAGTGGGAGCAGAAGTATTTCCCTTAAGCTTAGCGATAATATTTCCAGTATTGCCATTGCATTTTTCGCCGGCAGTATCAATAAAAACTTCTAAACCCAGAGCTTTAAGTCGGATACTTAAATTGTCGGCAAAGCTTTTTTCTTTTAGTGATAGGCTTGATATTTGAACCATCTCAATAAACTCATTAACTAATCTTTCCTTTTGCAAAATAAACCCTCCTCTAAAAAATCATATTAATATTATATCATAATGTATAAAGCTGGTAATGTAAGAAATGATTATATTATTTTTTGAAATAAAGGTTTTTTTAAATAGTTGAAATATTGTATAAATTTTATGATATAATAATATTGGGGAAGAATTTTTGAAAGATAATTCATATTAAATTTTGTAAGAAAATGTAAAATAGAACTGTTTAGTTATGAGTATTAATCAATTCATATTTAGAATATAAGCAAAGAGAAGGGATGATTGGAATGGGTAAGCTTTTAAGTGGTAAAGAAGTAAGTCTAAATCTAATTAGCAAGCTAAAGAAGAGTATTTTAAAGATAAAGTGTGAAGGTGTAACCCCAGCAGCAGCTTTTATTAGAATAGGTTCACAAAGAGATGATATGGCATACCAGAATAGCATACTGAGAGTATGTAATAATGTTGGTGTAACAACAATTTTGCATGAATTAGAGGACAATGTAACCACTGAAACCTTGATAGAGTTAATAAAAAAGTTGAACGAAGATAGCTTGATACATGGCATAATGATATTTAGGCCATTTCCGGAAGATATAGATGAAGAATTGATTAACAATACTATTAGCCCTGAAAAAGATGTAGAGGGCATGAATTCAATGAATCTAGCAAAGGTTTTTGCCGGAAACTACGAAGGCTTTGCGCCATGTACAGCAGCCGCTGTAATGGAAATATTGGAATATTATAAAATTAGCCTTAGAGGCAAGCATGCAGTCATACTTGGAAGAAGCATGGTAGTAGGGAAGCCCCTTAGTATGATGCTTCTTAAGAAAGATGAAACAGTTACTCTTTGCCATTCAAAGACAGAGAATGTTGATGAAATCGCAAGAACTGCCGATGTCCTTGTAGCTGCAATGGGAAGAGCCAATATAGTTGGTGCAGATTATATAAAACCCGGTGCAATTGTAATTGATGTAGGTATAAATGTAGACCAAAACGGTAAATTACACGGAGATGTTAACTTTGATGAAGTAGTAAATATCGCATCTATGATTACTCCCGTGCCAGGTGGAGTAGGCTCTGTAACTACCGCAATTTTGATAAAGAATATTGTAAAGGCTGCCAGGAACTTTGAATGTAATAGACCTACAGCTAAGGTTTGTGAATTAATTTAGTTATCTCAGCCACACTTATTTCCTTACTTACTGTTTCCTTTGAGGACAAAGTAATTGCTGCAGATGCTAAACCGCATAGGCATCCTGTCCTAAAGTTTTCGTATTGTAAAAGACCATATATTATACCTGCTGTGAGAGAATCACCGGCACCTGTTACATCCAGAATGCTTTTAGCAATACTGGGGAAATAGGTGCTTTTGTTTTTATCTGTATGACATAGACCTAAGGGTCCGAGGGTTGCGACGATATTTTTTACGCCTAGTCGAATAAGCTCTTCCGAAGCTTTTTCAACATTGTTTTCAATCCCTGTTAATACCTGCAGTTCCATCGTATTGGGAGTAAGGATATCAATTCCCTCTAATAAACCCAACAGTTTAACTGCTTTTGCAGCGGATACTGGATCTATACAAAGGGGAATCTTATGTATTTTGCAGGCTTCTATTACAAACTTCAAGCAGTCTGTTGATACATTTGTGTCACAAACAACAAAATGGCTGTTTTTAATAATTTCCAGCTTTGATTCTAAATATGCTGTGTCTAGCTCTTCTAAAATACTCATATCTGAAACGGCCATAGCCATTTCTCCCTGCGAGTCCAATATAGCTATATACTTACCTGTTTTATTTTTGCTTGAAATCAGCAAATGCTCCATATTCACGCCTGCCTTAGCCGTTAAGTCAATTATAGAATGACTTTCGATTTCATCTCCGACAACGCTTAATAAGGTGCTTTGAATGCCGAGTAAAGCAAGATTGTGAGCAATGTTTCTTCCCACGCCCCCTGCACTAATTTCTATATCAGAAGGATTTGAGTCGCCGGTGACCAAATTCACTTTGGATTTTGCTTTAATATCCATGTTTAGTCCGCCAATAACTGTTACCTGTTTTTTCATTTTAACACCCCTTGTAGTTACTTAGCTTAATCGAAATGCTGTTTTAATTCTATCATTTTATAGGATGATTTTAAATAATCTTTAAATTATTAAACATAAGATTTCTGCATGTATTATATGAAAATGGGTCATGCTGCATTATAATGATAGTATGATGTGATTAGGAGGTTAAATATGACAAGTGTACTAGAAAAAATACAGTCAGTGAAATATGAGCACCATAGGCTAATAATATTGGATCAGACAAAGCTTCCTATGGAGACTTTTTATACGAAGCTTGATACCGTGGAGGATGTGTGGGATGCCATATTTCATCTAAAGGTAAGAGGCGCACCGGCTATCGGAATAGCAGCAGCTTATGGTTTATACATAGCAATCAGAGATATAGATGGCAGCAGTTATGAAGAATTCTATCAGCAATTAAAAAAGCAGTCGGATTATCTTGCTTCTTCAAGACCTACAGCAGTTAATTTGTTTTGGGCACTTAGCAGAATGGAAGCTAAGGCCATGGACAGTAAAAGTGAGAGTGTTGAGGAAATTAAGGAAATTTTATTATCGGAAGCCCATAATATTAGAAACGAAGATGAGGAAATGTGCATAGCCATAGGGGAGAATGGACTTAAGCTTCTAGCGGATGGTATGACTGTACTGACTCATTGCAATGCTGGGGGTTTAGCTACAGCACAATATGGAACAGCTTTGGCACCCTTGTATTTGGCAAAGGATAGGGGCTGGAATATTAAGGTTTACGCCGATGAAACAAGACCTCTGCTGCAGGGAGCTAGGTTGACTACTTGGGAACTAAGCCGTGCAGGAGTTGATGTTACACTTATTTGTGACAACATGGCAGCAATGGTGATGAAAAAGGGCATGATTGATGCGGTTATCGTCGGCTGCGATAGAGTGGCAGCAAACGGCGATACAGCTAACAAAATTGGAACCTATGGTTTATCGGTACTTGCAAAGGCACACAATATCCCTTTTTATATAGCAGGACCGACATCTACAATTGATCTAAAAACCTTAACCGGAGAAGATATACCCATAGAGGAAAGACATGAAAACGAAATTACTTGCGCTTTTGGCAAGAGAACTGCCCCAGAGGGTATTAAGGTATATAACCCGGCTTTTGATGTAACACCTCACCAATTGATAACCGCAATCATAACTGAGAAGGGTATAGTGACAGCTCCTTATAATGAGGGATTAAAAAAGCTTTTTGAATAGGCAGCTTAAATATTTGTTAAATAAAAGAAAGAATGTTGTATACAAACATGGTGAGTATACAACATTCTTTCTTAATATATAATATATTTTATTCTTCTGTTAGTCTACTGTATTCTACAGCTATTTGAGCAGCTAAAGCTGCGTTATTCTTAACCAGGGCAATATTGGCCTCTAAGCTTTCACCAGCTGTTAGTTCTTTGACCTTGGAAAGTAGGAACGGAGTAACTTCTTTACCTTTGACATTATGCTTTTCTGCTTCACTTAAGGCTTGCTTTATTGCGCTATTTATAACATCTTCATTGCCCTCATATTCTACAGGGATTGGGTTGGCAATTACAACACCGCCATCAAGATTTAAGTCCCATTTTGTTTTCAGCATCTTTGCACATTCTAAAGGCGTTTCAACTTTATAGTCTACATAAAAGCCGCTTTTTCTGGTGTAGAAGGATGGAAATTCTTCCGTTTTGTAGCCTAGTATAGGAACTCCAAGGGTCTCAAGCTTTTCAAGGGTTTTACCTATATCCAATATTGATTTTACACCTGCACATATCACAGCGACATCTGTTTGAGCAAGCTCTGTCAAGTCAGCGGATATGTCGAAGGACACCTCAGCTCCTCTATGCACGCCGCCTATTCCTCCAGTTGCAAATACAGCAATTCCTGCGAGCTGCGCAAATATCATTGTAGATGCGACAGTCGTAGCCCCTGTCTTTTCAAGTGCAATGATTGAAGCAATATCCCGGCGGCTAACCTTAGCTACATCCGTACCTTTAGCCAGCAATTCCAAATCCTCAGAGGATAAGCCTATTTTAATTCTACCATTTATAATTGCTATAGTTGCAGGTGTTGCACCGTTATCTCTTACGATTTGTTCTAGTTCGAGCGCTGTTGCAATATTGTCTGGATATGGCATGCCATGTGATATAATGGTCGATTCCAATGCAACAATTGGGTCATAGCGACGAAGCGCATTAAGAACCTCTCCTGAAATATCAATGTAATCTGTAAATCGTTTCATTTATTTACCTCCGATTTGTTTATAACAAGATTTGACTGAAAGATTTTTTGCTCTTTTTGTAAAAAATCTACCCGAGTGTGTAAGCGAGGTAGGGGATATATGACCACCGCCAATCGCTAAAATCAGAACCCACCGCTTATAGAAGTGGGGGACATCTTTTTGCCTCGTTATATAATGAATATATCATATTTATTTTGATTATCAAAGATTGTATTATGTGTTTTGCACAAGACATCTTACATTACATCAGATGTGCAAAATATTTTCCTCAATTTATATGTTGCGAAAATTATCATTCTGATGTTACTTAATTAGATGCTTCTACTGATTAATTATAGATAGATCTTTTCGCAACATATTTAGTATGGATTTACTGAAATAGTATTTACAATATTAGAACTAAATATATTATTAGCCCCAAGTTTTATAGATATTGCCAACTTGTCCAAAGAGTAGTAATATTATATGCAAATATGTAATATTATGGCTGGGGGTATTGTAATGGAAGCAAAATGTCTTGAAATAAGCAAATGTGAACATTTAATGAACCTTAAGAATGAAGTAGACAGTTATCAAAAGTGTGTGGAAAAAAGCTTGGAAGATTTAAATAAGATGAATGTCAAATATGAAAAAGCTGTTAGAGAAATAGGCTCCGTATTTGATTTATTTCAACATATAAATCTCATAACTGACTACAACAACCTATACGCCATAATAAATGATATGTTAATTGGAGTATTAGGGGTCACTGGAAGCACAATATTCAGCCTAGAAGAAAATGCACTTATAGTTGAGGCTAGCAGTATTTCTAGGCGGGACCTTAAAAATATAAAATCTTTGCAAGATAAGCTATTGAAATCTGGTTGTCTTGATGGAAAGCTTACAATATTCAATTATCAGGAATTAGACGAAGAATTGTGCAGGGCTAGAGAGATAAAGTCTGCTGTAGCAATTCCTTTAATGAAAAAGGATAAATGCTTGATGGTTATTTTTCTAGAACATAAATTAGAAAATTATTTTACAGAAGAATATAAGTTGTTATTAAATACTTTATCCGTGGCAGTAAGACTTGCAATAGAAAACGCTAAACTTTATTCCAGTTTAGAAAACATGACTTTAAGGGATGGTATGACTGGTTTGTACAACAGCAGTTATTTTGAAAAAGAGATTGCAAATTGTATTGATGTTTGTGATAAGTATGGTGTACCTTTTACTGTATCCATTATAGATATTGATCAATTTTCAATGATAAATAAGACTTATGGACATGCTAGCGGAGATGCTGTTATAAAGCAAATAGGTAGATTGCTAGAAAGTGAAATTCGAAAAGGGGACATCGTTTGTCGTATAAATAGTGATGAATATGGGATTATATTTAGAAATACCCTTGATACGGCAAGTATAAAGGAAAGGCTGGAAAAAGTAAGAACGAAGATATGCCAGTCGATGTTTTATGATAATGCTAATCTTCAGGTAAGCTGCTCTTTTGGGGTCGCCAGTACGAATAATTGTGAAGCAGGCGCTAGTTATAGGGAAGTGGAAGCTTTTGCAGAGGAAGCGCTGAGAATGGCCAAAGAACAAGGACGAAATAAAGTGTTTATTTACGAGAATAGAACAGCCTAAGCTGTTCTATTTTTTATATTGATGAGAGATTATATTATTATAAAGGCTGTGCAATTTAGAAAAATGAAAAGTTCAAAACATCTTGTATCATAATATAAGCATTTCAAGTAAAATATATATAGGTATAATTGACACAATTATATGTAGTCATGTAAAATCAATTATGTTGAATATCCAAAAAGAAGCGAGGAGCAATAATGTTAAATCAAAACACTATAACAGAGATAAGAAGGCGAAGAACCTTTGCAATAATTTCTCACCCCGATGCAGGTAAAACAACCCTGACAGAAAAGCTGCTGCTTTACGGAGGTGCCATAAGATTGGCAGGCTCTGTAAAGGCAAGAAAAGCACAAAAACATGCAGTATCAGACTGGATGGAGATTGAAAAGCAAAGAGGTATATCAGTTACTTCCAGCGTTATGCAGTTTGAATACAATGATTTCTGTATCAACATACTTGATACACCAGGGCACCAAGACTTCAGTGAGGACACCTATAGAACGCTGGTTGCAGCAGACAGTGCTGTTATGATAATAGACTCTGCAAAGGGTGTTGAGGCACAAACAAAGAAGCTTTTCCATGTATGTAAAATGAGGGGGATTCCCATATTTACCTTCATCAATAAAATGGATAGAGCCGGTAAGGATCCCTTTGAACTTATAGAGGAAATAGAGCAGGTTTTAGGTATAAAATCCTACCCAATGAATTGGCCGATTAGAATTGGAAATTCCTTTATTGGTATCTATAATAGAAAGCTTATGCAGATTGAGCTGTTTGATAGTGGAAATCATGGACAAAGTATAGTCGCTACAAATACAAATGATATTAATGATATTGTATTTAGAGACTTACTTGGAGAAGAAGCCCACCAAAAGCTAAAGGATGATATAGAGCTTTTGGATATGGCAGGAGATGAGTTCCATATAGGAAGTGTACTAAAGGGAGAGTTGACTCCAATATTCTTTGGCAGCGCAATGACGAACTTTGGTGTACAGGATTTTCTTGAAGACTTTCTAGGTCTGACAACGCCACCTACTTCTAGAATGTCAGATGCGGGTGAAATTGAACCTGAAAGAGACGAATTCTCTGGCTTCGTGTTCAAAATACAAGCTAATATGAATCCTACTCATAGAGATAGAATTGCCTTTATGAGAATTTGCTCCGGCAAATTTGAAAAGGGTATGAATGTAAATCATGTGCAGCAGGGAAAACAGATACGCTTAGCCCAGCCACAGCAATTTTTAGCACAGGACAGAGAGATAATTGATGAAGCTTTTGCTGGAGATATAATAGGAGTGTTTGATCCAGGCATATTTAATATTGGAGATACTCTTTGTGAAGGCAGCAGCAACTTCCAATTTGAAGGAATTCCAGTTTTCGCACCTGAGCATTTTGCAAGAGTTTATACCAAAAATGCAATGAAAAGAAAACAGTTCATTAAGGGTATAGAGCAGTTGTCTGAAGAAGGTGCGATACAAGTATTTCAGCAGCCTGATTCAGCAACTCAAGAATATATCATTGGTGTAGTAGGGGTACTTCAGCTGGAAGTATTAGAGTTCAGACTTAAAAATGAATATAATGTAGAAGTAAGTATGGACCATCTGCCATTCAGGTATATCAGATGGGTAAAAACACCAGGCTTTAGCAAGAGAAATGCAAAGCTTACTACGGATACTATGGTGGCTGTTGACAAGCTAGGCAACTTTGTATTGTTATTTCAAAATGAGTGGAGTATTAGTACGGTACAGGATAGAAACAAGGAGCTAGAGCTTACAGATATATTAAGTATAGGTATTGCAAAAACTAAATAAATTGTAATATAAAGGGGAAAATCTTTGGGTTTTTCCCTTTGTGATTTGCCTTAATATTATGGTAAATTAATGGGAAATGTGGTAGTATGTTTCCTATACATATATTTGAAATATGTATGCTTAAGGGAGGTAATCAATATGGATGAGAGCAGAAATATATATATAATAGGACATAAGAATCCAGATACAGACTCCATTTGCTCATCTATTGCATATGCCTATCTTAAAAATGCAATAGATAAAGAGAATCAATATATACCTATTCGAATCGGAACTGTAAGCAGCGAAACAGATTATGTTTTGAAATACTTTGAGGTTGAGGAACCTACACTAATAGCCGATGTGAAAACTCAAATCAATGATATAAGCATAAAAAATATAGCTACAGTTCAACCCAGCATCTCAATGAAAAGAGCTTGGGAGAATATGAAGGATGGCAATATAACCACTCTTCCTGTTTCTGAGGATGGCTATAAGCTGGACGGTATAATAACAGTCGGCGATATTGCTCAATCTTATATGGATATTTACGACAACAGCATTTTGTCAAATGCCAAAACGCCATATAAAAATATGATTGAAGTTCTTGATGGACAAATGATTGTTGGGAATATTGAGGATTCGGTAAACAATGGCCGTATACTAATTGGAGCTATGAACCCTGAGGTAATGGAAAGCTATATAAATCCAAATGATATCGTAATTTTAGGCAATCGCTATGAGACGCAGCTTTGCTCCATTGAAATGGGGGCACAATGCCTTATCATTACCGGGGGCTTACCGGTTGCCGCTTCGATAAAAAAAATGGCTGAAGCACATAACTGCGCTATTATATTATCGGAGCATGATACGTACATGGTTGCCAGACTTATAAACCAAAGTATACCAATAAGCTACTTTATGAAAAAAGCAAATTTGACCGTATTTAGTTATGACGATTATATAGATGAAATTCGAGAAATTATGGTCAAGAAGAGATATAGAAACTTCCCCGTAGTAGACAGCGAAAACAATTTTAAGGGTATGATATCCAGGGCCTCTCTTATTAATTTAAGACGTAAGCAGGTTATCTTAGTTGATCATAATGAAAGAGCACAAGCTGTTGAAGGTCTGGAAGAAGCCGAGATATTGGAAATTATTGATCATCATAGAATCGGAGATATTGAAACCGGGGGACCTGTATACTTCCGCAATCAACCCTTAGGATGTACAGCCACAATTTTATACAACATATACAAGGAAAATAGGATAGAGATACCGCGAGGCATAGCGGGTCTATTGTGTTCAGCTATATTATCTGATACTTTGATGTTCAAATCACCAACCTGTACACCTATAGATAGGGCTGCAGCAGCAGAATTAGCCCAAACTGCACAAATTGAGATGATAGAATTTGCCAAGGACATGTTCAGAGCGGGATCAAATCTTGCGAATAAGAGAGAAAAGGAAATATTCTATCAAGATTTCAAGCAATTTAAAGTTGGAAATTTATCCATGGGGGTTGGGCAAATAAACTCCATGGACAGAAGAGAACTGGATGAAATAAAAAAGCGCATGCTGTTATATATGAATAAGGTAAACAAAGAGAAGAAGTTGGATTTGGTATTGTTTATGCTTACTGATATAGCACATGAAAGCACGCAGCTGCTATTTGTAGGCAGTCACAAAGAGTTGATTGCAAGAGCCTTTGATGGGGCATCCGATGAAAACTCCATTGAGCTGCCGGGAGTTGTATCAAGAAAGAAACAAGTGATTCCACTTTTGATAAAAAGTTATGATAAGTTATAGACTGCAGGGGGTAAATGTGTGGGGATATTAGATTATATTTTTATTTGTATAGCAGGCTTTATTGCTGCGGCTGTGGATTCTATAGCTGGCGGAGGAGGACTTATCAGTTTGCCTGCTATAATGTCAGTAGGGGTTCCGGCTCAGCTGGCCCTTGGAACAAATAAGTTTGCCAGCTCTTGGGCATCCTTTACTAGTACTTTGACCTTTGCAAAATCAAAGAAAATATACATGCCTTTGATTAAATACCTGATACCTTGTACCCTTGTTGGCGCATCTATTGGGGTATATACTGCGCTTCGGATTGATCCTGCAATCCTTAGAATGATGATTCTTGTTCTAATATTTGCAGTTGCTATTTATACAATTATTAAGAAGGATTTTGGCACTGAAGATAAGTTCTCAGGACTTACAAAGCTTAATATATTTTACGGCTGCATCTTTGCCTTTGTCTTAGGTTTTTATGATGGATTTTTCGGACCTGGAACAGGCTCCTTCCTGATATTCCTGTTTATCGGAGTTTTTGGTTTTGACTTTACCATTAGTGCAGGCAATGCTAAGATACTTAATTTTGTAAGTAACATAACATCCCTTGTGTTATTTGCATTAACCGATAATATAAGATATCTTGTAGCAATACCCATGGCCTTGTCTATGATATTAGGTGCCAGAGTGGGTACCAAGATTGCTATTAATAATGGAGCTAAGGTTATAAAGCCAATATTTGTGACGATCGCATTGGTACTTACAGCAAAGCTGTTGTATCAAAGTTTAGTTAATATCTTATAGAATAATGTATATACAGCACTAGTCTTTGTTACTTAGACTGGTGCTTTTTATTGGTCGTTGTGTTAAAACGACCAGTTTTAAGTACTTTGGCATATGGCTGATCTTCGTGCTGGCGAGTTAATAAATTTAAATTTTGATATTTTTAGGATTGATTTATTACATAAATAATGGTATTGTATTGCTATATCACGATATTGCGATATAGCAATAAAGCAGAGGTGAACAATTTGACAAGTACAGCTTTTTTTATGATAATGGCAGCACTTTTTTTATTTGTAGTCATAAGGAGGAAATCAGTTATGGCAAATAAAGCAGTAAAAAATCTTACCGCAGAGGAAGCTTTTAAACTAATAAATGAGAATAAAGAAATTTTTATTCTTGATGTAAGAACCAAAGAAGAATACTCTAAGGGCCATATACCAGAGGCGAGGCTGATTCCATCGTCTGAAATTGCATCGAGGATCAGTGAACTTCTAGAGTATGTCAACAAACCGATTCTTGTTTACTGTGCCTCAGGAGGACGAAGCCCGGGAGCTGTGCAGGTATTAACCAAGAATAATTTTGCTGAAATATATCACCTAAGCAGAGGAATTTCATCATGGACCTATGGGATAAAAAGATAGAGGAGGAAATTACATGAGTAAAAAGGTACTAATTGTTGGAGGGGTAGCTGGCGGCGCATCTGCGGCTGCTAGACTTCGTAGGCTGGAAGAGTCCGCAGAAATTATTATGTTTGAAAGGGATGAATATATCTCCTTTGCAAATTGCGGACTTCCCTACTACATTGGCGGAACCATTAAGGACAGAGATGCTCTCCTGATACAAACTCCAGAGAGCATGAAAGCCAGATTTAATATAGATGTAAGAGTGAATAGTGAAGTAATCCAACTGGATACAGATAATAAAGTGGTTAAGGTTAAAAGCCAGATCCGAGGTATATATGAGGAAAGCTATGATTATATCGTTTTATCCCCAGGTGCAAAGGCTATTCGTCCTAATATAGAGGGAATAGACAGCGATAGGATTCTTACTTTAAGAAATATTGCTGACACAGATAGAATAAAAGAATTTGTGGACAGTAATGAAGTGAACAGTGCTGTTGTAATAGGCGGAGGCTATGTCGGGGTTGAAATGGCTGAAAACCTTATTGAGAAGGGGCTTCGTGTGGCGTTGGTTGAAGCTGCTCCTCATATACTGGCACCTTTTGATTCTGATATATCTGTACTGCTGGAAAAAGAGCTAACTGTAAATGGTGTTGAAGTAGTATTAAATGATGGGGTAAAAGCCTTTAAAGATAATGATACCGGCGTGGATATTATATTAAATAGTGAAAAAGTAATTTCTACAGATTTAATTATTCTAGCCATTGGGGTAATGCCTGATACTGCATTTTTAAAGGACACTGAGATAAAACTAGGAACTCGGGGTCATATCTTGGTAAATGACAAGATGGAAACTGGTGCGGTCGGGGTTTATGCCGTGGGTGATGCCATTGAAGTGAAGGATTTTGTAAATGCTCAAAACACAGCAATTCCTCTAGCTGGACCTGCAAATAAGCAAGGAAGAATAGCAGCTGGTAATATAGCAGGCCTTAAGACAGTATATAAAGGAACTCAAGGTACTTCCATAATAAAGATATTTGGTTTGACAGCTGCAAATACAGGCAACAATGAGAGAACCTTAAAGAGATTAAATATACCTTATAAAGCCATTTTTGTTCACCCGGTATCCCATGCCTCATATTACCCCGGTGCAAAACAAATAACCTTAAAGCTGTTATTTAATGAGGAGGGGACTATTCTGGGGGCTCAAGCAGTCGGCTCGGAGGGTGTGGATAAGAGAATCGATGTTATAGCAACTGTTATGAGACTTCATGGAACCATCTATGATTTAACAGAGCTTGAGCTATGTTATGCTCCGCCGTTTTCCTCTGCAAAGGATCCAGTTAATATGGCAGGCTTTGTAGCAGAGAATGTTATAAATGGAAGAATGGATGTAATTTCACCGGAGCAATATTTAGAATCCAATAATGGCGATGCTTTGCTTTTAGATGTCCGTACTGTGGCAGAATTTGAGAAGGGACATATTGAAGGCGCGTTAAATATTCCCGTTGACAGCCTAAGAGAAAGAATTGGCGAGCTTGATAAGGACAAAGAAATTATAGAATATTGTCAGGTTGGATTAAGAGGATATATTGCAGCCAGAATATTAAACCAAAAGGGCTACAAGGTAAAAAACATGACAGGTGGATATAAATCCGCCAGCACTTTAAACTTTAAAATAAACAAAGTTGATAAGGCAGTGCCGAGTGATAAACATATTGATATGGATACACAAGTAGAGAAAGTTAAATAAGCATAATAAAAATATAAAGACACCGCAAAGCATGCGATAGGTTAGCTTTGCGGTGTTTTTATTTAATATTGGATTATATTCATTTCATATTAAATTCATTTCATATTAAATTTAGAAGAATCATTGCTCGCAAATGAAACGTAAATCGTAGCTACCTGCACGAATCTGAATCTAGCTCATATTATGTACTAGCAATAGAGGTTGTACAAATTTAGAAAGGGGGTATCGCTATGGCGGATAATGACAAGAAGGAGTGCAGTCAGGCAATAGAATCAGAAAGACGACTAAACAATATTGATCAAGTATTAAAAGAGTTAAGTGCTAGACTTAGTGAGGTAGAGACAAAAACAGTGGTATATAATGAGCAGATTAAAATGATTTTTAATATGTTGGAGGATATCAAGCTGAGTTTGAAGGAATTACAGAAAACAGTTAATAACTTAGAAAAAAAACCTGCGGATTTGTCTCAGAAGATTTTCGTTGGTGTATTAACATCTATGATTACAGCACTGTTGATGCTTGGGTTGAAATTCATTTAAAAAAGAGCCCAAGGCTCTTAATTCTGATCATTTGTGACAGTGATATTTAAATATTATCTATAATCAATTGGTAATACATGGGAAGTTGGGACTATAAGAACATATCTGCGGCAGCTGATGTTAAAAGAAGCAGCAATCCTGCGGCTATCATCTTCATTGAAAAGTTAAGGCTATTATTTATCAGCATGTCATCAACCTTTTTTCGTGTTTCGTAATTTGAGGACATTACTGTGCTTGCATATTTGTAGGCAAAATTGTTTGTTGACATATTTGATCCAAAAATGGACAACCCACCAAATAAGATAAAGAACATTGAAGCATAAAAAAGCAGGTTTGAGTAACTTATACTATTGAAATTACCTTTGTATATGAGATAGGATGCTACAATGGCAGCGGTGACAATTACAATAACCATTATACTAAGTAAAAGTTTTCTAAGTGTTCTACCTCTACTGTATTGTTCCATTTAATTCCACCTCCTAATAAATTTACTTTATCACAAATTAACAGTTATTGTAAGGGTTTGGTAAACATTCATTAATAGATTTGAAATAGAAAATGTATTTGACAAGTGAATCGTTACATCATAATATTGTGTTATAGCGATTTAAGGAGTGGTCACATGGAAGATTTAACAAAGTACAATGATAAGGCAGAATTATTAAAGGTTCTGGCACATCCAGTGAGATTGTGTATAGTAAAGGGCTTGATGGATAGGGAATGCAACGTAACACATATGCAAGAATGTCTTGAACTGCCACAATCTACAGTATCTCAGCATCTAAGCATTTTGAGGTCAAAGGGAATAATAAAAGGGACACGAAAAGGTCTAGAGGTTACTTACTGCATCACAAATGAAGAGGTAAAGAAATTAATTGATTTATTATTTAATGAGTAGCATGTAAGGGATAAGTTGTTAAATAGATAAACAAAAGCTTATCGTTAATGGAACTGATGCTGCTAAGGTAAAAAAGCTATGGGTGTATTCATAGGCTTTATTGGACAAGGGTATAAACGTACTTGGGCAAAGCAGAAACCTCTAATGTTAATTTGCTTATTTAAAAACAAAGCAATAATAACCTTAATTAGGATTGCAAAAAGACTGTTGACATACAACAAGCGTCAACAGTCTTTTATTATCTTCATTTCTTTGGGACTGTAAATTATTCTGTGGGTAAGTGAAAAGGTCGACTCCTTTCTGGCAAGAATCAAATAAAAGC